>ERZ773150.56-NODE-56-length-128704-cov-19.096884_pt1 | contig 128704 bp, 111 predicted proteins | sample MGYA00580845_ERZ773150 | MGnify/ENA primary metagenome ERZ773150 (study PRJEB29015, sample SAMEA2737848) | human gut metagenome | biome: human gut; feature: human-associated habitat; material: faeces | place: China | collected 2012 ...
AAGAAGGGGGCGGGGAAAATACGGGTGTAAGGTGAGGAATGAATTAGGCAAAAAAGCTCTTTTCGCGGAGGAAAAGAGCTTTAGGGAAAGATGACAAATGAAGCTTTATTTTCCTTGCGGAAAGGCAGTATCGGGGGAAGGACAAAAAGAGCAGTAAAAAACCGGAAGCGGGGCCTCAGAACAAGCGTTGGCGGTAGGAGGTTTGATACATTATCATGATTAATACAAAGGCGTAACAGAAAGGCGGACGGCGTTCCGAATGACAACGGAGATTTTGCCTGTGGGGCGGCGGGCAGAGCAGTTGTCAACGGTAGAAGGCAGCGGAGAAAGGGAAAGAACAGCGTTTTTTCTGTTTTCGTATCGTCGGTCGATATTTTTCTTTTTGATCACCTTGTTTGGCTGATTTTATTTTTGTCCGTTGTCGGTCTGATGTAACATTCTTTTCCGCTGACCGGTGCAAGCGGCTAACCTGTCCGGACCGCATTTGCCTATCCCGAAAGCTTTGAAGTCTTATTGTTTGGCTGAAGTGCCTGATTCGGCTGCCTGCTGAGATGTTTGGAGCATAAAAAAACTCTCCGGTTTTCCGGAGAGTTTTTCTGGTTAAGGCGGATTTTTTTAGAAAATGATGTCAACCCGCTTATGAAAGTAGCGTTTTACCTTTTGCGGATCTTCGACGTTAATCTTGCGGTCATAGGGAACATAGGTTTTGCCTTGTCGGGCCGCTATTTTTTTGTTGGTTTTTTCGTAGTTTTTTATCAGTGCCCGCAAGTCGCCGGCATCGTAGGTTGCCGCAATGTAGTCCAGTTTGCTGTTGAGCGGACGGGCCGCTTCCACCACCTCTTCGGTTAAGGTTTTGTCGATGGTTGCCCGTGCCGCTGCCGGCCGCATGGACTCATTTCCGTACTGTGCTTCTGCGGAAATGCTGCCGAAACAAACGACTGCAACGATTAACAGTATGCGTTTCATGGTGGGAACCTTTCTAGTCGGTGCCTAAGATGTCAAGCGAGTTGAACAGGATATTTTCCAGGTCCAGGCCGGTTCCTTCCTCAATGCCGTCCATGATATGAACAAAGCTTCTGCCGAAAGGATCGTCTGCCGAGTGCACTTTGGTATAGTTTTCACGCAGGATGCGGCGATAGGTATTCGGCAGATTTTTGATCTTTTCGTCGTAGCTTGCCGGAATTTTGTAGCCCAGTTTTCTCAAGTGTTCCAAACCGACCAGCATATTGTGGCGGTTGACTTCGGGGGCGATCATTTCCTGTCCCTGGGCGTCGCCGAAAGTGGTTGCTTCGCCGACATAGTTCAGGCGGCCGTGCTGACCGGAACCGCGCCAGGTTTCAATGCCGCTTTTGTCGCGGGCCTTGGCCCACGGGTCTACCGGCAGGACTTCGCCGTCGGTCGGGCCGTTGCCGTACATCGGTGCCTGAGTGACCGCGTCTTCGGTTGAAGTCGCATAGTCGACGTTGTCGAAAGTTCCGTCGTTGGGGCTGATTTCCCACGGGTTGGCAGGCAGCTGAGCCGAAGCGCCTTCGGCGGTGACCAAAGCCGCGGCAAGTGCCAGAGTACTGAATAATTTTTTCATTCTCGCCTCCACAATGTTCCACTATGCTTTATAGTAACATAAGTTAATTGAAAATAATAGTTACATTTCGGTTACAACTTGCCGGATCCGTGCCGCAAAATGTTCGGAATTTTAAGAATCTGCTTGTGTTTCCCGTCATTTTTATGATATATTCCCTTAAATTAACGATTTATACAGCATTTTAAAATAGTGTATAACAAATGTGACTAAATTCAAGCTTAAAAAAGAGATTGCCAGATGACAGAAGTATTGTTTAACGGCCATGCCGGCAGAATAGAAGGGCGCTACCACCAGAGCAGCCGTCCGGGTGCGCCGATCGCTTTGATTTTGCATCCTCATCCCCAGTACGGCGGAACGATGAGCAACAAAGTCGTATATGCGTTGTTCAGTTGTTTTAAGGATCTGGGTTTTTCAGTTCTGCGTTTTAATTTTCGCGGGGTCGGCCGTTCGCAGGGGCAGTTCGAGGACGGACCGGGCGAACTTTCCGACGCTACGGTGGCGCTTGACTGGCTGCAGTCGGTCAACCCCGAGGCGCGCCAATGCTGGATTGCCGGTTACTCTTTCGGCGCCTGGGTAGGGTTGCAGCTTTTGATGCGCCGTCCCGATATCAACAACTTTGTTGCCGTTTCGCCGCCGGCAAACGAAAAGGACTTTTCTTTTCTGGCACCGTGTCCGACTTCGGGTCTGATCGTGCAGGGCGGACAGGACGAGATCGTTACCCCTTCCGTGGTTGCGGCTTTGGCCAAAAGGCTGAACGGACAACGCAGCGTTGAAGTCGATTTCGCGATGATTGAAGACGGCGACCATATGTATAACGGGCATTTGACCGATTTGTATAAAATCGTCGGCAACTACGTCATCGGTGCGGTACAGAGGAAAAAACCGCAGAAGAAGCGCCGCGGCCGCCGTCGCAAGACGGAGTTGACGGGAGAAGAGGGAGATTTGCCTTTGATCGGCGTTGACGGCGAAGCGGAAGCGGACGACGATACGGAAGAATAAATGCGCGTTTTGCATATGCGGAAAAAAGCGTTTCGACGGAGACCGGAAAGCCGTGCGGTATGTTCGTCGGTTGCCGCAAACGACGTCTGCCTGTTCCGAAAGCGGCGCAAGTCTGCCGACGGGGATGAAGTTTTTCCTCTCGCGTTTATACGGAAACTTTGCGTTTAAAGCGAAAAAAAACTCCGGATTGCCGGAGTTTTTTCATTTTTAAATTCCGGTTGCGGGCGAAGCCTGTTTGCTTTCCGCAGACGCCGCATTCGGCAAAGATGCGGGGGCAACGCCGGGCTATTCCCGCTGGCGGGAGAGCAGGTCGTAAACGGAGACGTCGGCGGCGTTTCCGCGGTCGGCGGTGAGGTTCTTCGTTTCTTTGGCTTCCCTGTTGCCGTCTTTTTCTGACAACGCCGTTCGTATGTAGTCGAAATGATTGTTGATGATGCCCTGTCTGGCGTAGTCGGCGGTGATGTCGACAAGACCGTCCGTGTTGTCGTTTTGTTCCGCGCGGTATTGGCTGCCGGTGCGGACAAAATCGTCGGTCAGCGGCGAGGCCTTGCATTCGGCGACATATTCGGGGAAAAGGCTTTCCGCGGCGCAGACGCCGGACAAATTCCGATAAAAGTCGGTCTGCCGGTAGCGTTCGAGTTCGGCTTCGATCAGGGCGCGGTATTGATTGCCGGCTGATTTTTCGCCGAATTTTTCGGTCATCAGCTTTTCCAGATTGGCGGAGCTGAAATTGTCTTCGGCCGTTTGCCTGCTGCCGCTCAGCCGGATGCTCCAGCCGTCGTTCTCGTTGAAATAACCGACGGCGCCTACGGTGTTGCCGTCTTTGTCTTTTACCTGTTTGCCGTTTTGATCGTAGAGGACGTTGGCCGCAAATTTTTTGCCGCCGGGCGTGGTAACGACGGTGCCTTCCGGCAGCTGCCGGCGGCCGTCGCCTTCCATCACGGTGTAGCACCAGGTCTGATTGGTTTCGTCGACGCATTTGCTGACCGGATATTGGATGTTGTCAACGGTTACGCTGAAAGTTTCCGCATCAAAAACAATCGGCTTGCTGTCGACAATTTGTTGCGAGCTTTTTAAGTCGAGGTTTTGGGCATAGGCATGCCGGTAGGTTTCGGAATGCCAGAAACTGTTGTTTCGAGCTATATCACCGCTGTAACGTTCCAGATAGCAGGCTTCTTTTATGCTGCGAAATTCGTCGATGACTTTTTGCTGCGATTTGCCGGCCAGCGCGCCTTCCTTGAAATGGGAATTTAATTCGTCTGCCATGTTAAAGAGCAGATAGTCCTGCGGTGACAGCAAAGTTTCGGGCAAAAACGCCTTTTCCCCGATTTTGGCGGTTTCTCCGTGTTCCATTTCGTGCACAATTATATGGCGGGAGGTGTTTTCATTGTTTATATTTTCAATTGACCGTTTAAAGCAGATGGCGGCCTCAAGTCCCGTTGAAGAGGCGGTGCGGCTTACGTTTTGCGCGTCTTTTTTGCCCAGGTTTTTGCCGGCGGAGGCGAGGACGTTTTGTACGTCTTCCAACGTTTCGGGCAGCGATCCTTTGTATTTGACGGCTTTCAGCATCTGATTAAATTCGTTCAATGCGGTTTTGAAGTCTGCGCGGGGCATGCGGGGCGCCGTAGTCGGAGTGCGGGCGTAGGCCACTTCGTCGCTGATGAAATAAGTTTGGCAGACGATTCGCTTGTGAGCGTGGTCGTAACTGGCTTTTTCTTCTTGGTTGTGACCGCCTCCCATCCAGCTCCCGGGCAGAGGAGTCTCCATGTCGATAACGTTGACTTTTTTGAAAATACGGATTTCCGAATGGTTCTTTTTGTCGGGGGCAGGCGCTTCCGTCAGGTTTGTTTTCGCATCCTGCGCGGCGTTTTCGGCATGAACGGGCGGAACCGAGAGAGAACCGGCCAATACCGAACCGATGAACATTTTTTGAAACCAGTTTGCCATTTTGTTTCTTTCCGCAAATTTGATATACGGATCGTATTATACTATATTTGTAAAATTCCGGCAAGTTTTTTTGGCAATAAATTATCCCGGTATTTTGTTTTTCAGATATTGCAGGATATAAATGCGGACGGCGGCAGAGAGGTTGTTTTCTCCGCCGCGGGCGGAATCTATTTCGGTGACAAGCGCGTTAAGCGAGATGTTTCGTTCCCGGCAGACGGCCAGCAGTTCGTCATAAAATTCCCGCTCAATGGAAATGCTGGTATTGTGCCGGCCGGCAATAATGACGGATTTTTTAAGCATTGCCCTTTTTCCGGAAGGCGTCGATGGAAACGACGTCGGCGTTTTTGGGAGTCGGTTTGGTTTCCTCCGGCGGGGTGTTGCTGTCTATTTCGCTGCCGAAGCTGACACCGAAGCGCACGCTCGGATCGCCGAAATAGGTAACGGCGGCAAAGGGAATTTCCAACCGGTAGGGAACCCGGCTGAATTTGAGGGTGACGGCAAAACCGTTGTCGTTTACCGCAAGGTCGGAAAACTGGTTTTGCAGCACGATGGTCATTTCTTTCGGGTACTGACTGCGCAGCAGGTCGTCCATTTTAACCCCCGGGTGGTCGGTGCGGAAAGCGACATAAAAATGATGATCTCCCGGAAGGCCTTGTCTTTCGACGATTTTCAAGGCTTCGATCACAACATGTTTCAAAGCTTTTTCCACCAATTGATCATAATTGATTTCGCTCAAATATTTTTCCATTTTGCGCCGTTCCCGTCGTTTAAACTCAAAAAAACGAGCCGTTCTGTTGCTGGGTGGCTCACTCCCCACTCACGACTAACCATAGTCATGAGAATTTGCGTTTGTTGCAACTGCTAAATTAAGCAGCCAAAGCAACGGGTGCTAATTCATTATCGTTAGCATTCATTTTGTTTTGAACCGATAACGGTGGTATCTCACCGGACACGGCAAAATGCCTTTATTATACCCTGTCGATCCTGTTTCGCCCCCTTAAAAAGGCTTTTTGGTGGAGGCGCCGGGTACCGCCCCCGGGTCCAGAATATCTATTTCACACAGCCTCTGGTGTCACAGTTGATTGCTCAACGCTTATTATTCTAAGCGATCTTTGGTTATTTTGCAAGTGCTTTAACGCAAATATTGTGTGATAACTTGACTAACCGGCTTGTCAAGCGGCGGACAAATGATAAGATACGTTCCCGTAAGTGACATATTAGGAAGGGGCGCAATGACAAAAGTTGCAATCTGGTGCCGTCACAAAGGGGATAACATTATCGGAATCGGGCCGCATATCCCCTGGCACGTGAAATCCGACTTCCGGCGTTTTCGCCGGATTACGACCGGGCAGGCGCTGGCGGCGGGACAGAAGACTTATGAGAGTTTTCCCGGGCGGACGCTGCCCGATCGCAGAATTTTCGTATTGACGCCGGAAGAAAACTATGAAGTTTCCGATCCGGAGAAGCATTTTGTCGTGAATGACGTTCGGTTTTTCAAGGATTTTGAGGAAGATTTGTACATTGTCGGCGGAGCGACGATTTACAAACTGTTTATGACCGGCGGCGCCAAGCTGATGCCCGAAATCGTCGTCGACTGCGTTTACGACGGCGAACTGAAGGCGGGACTTGAGGGCGAACCGGTAACGATAACCTCCTGTGTCGAAGTTTTAAACAAAAATTATCGGCAGATTTCCGCCGATTATGAGCTGGACGGCATTACGACCCGGGTTCTGGTCCGCCGGGGCGAGTTTGTTGACCAGAGCGTGTTGAAACATATCGTCGGGGCAATTGAGGAAGGGATGGACTGATGCAGCAGTATTTGGATCTGTTAAAAGACGTTTTGGAGAACGGGGTTGACAAAGAAGACCGCACCGGGGTCGGCACCCGCTCGGTTTTCGGCCGGCAGATGCGGTTTGATTTGACCAAAGGCTTTCCTTTGATGACAACCAAAAAAATGCACCTGAAAAGCATTATTTATGAGCTTTTATGGTTTATCAAAGGCGATACCAACGTCAGATACCTGCAGGAACACGGCGTCCGCATCTGGAACGAATGGGCGGACGAAAACGGCGACCTCGGCCCGGTTTACGGTTCCCAGTGGCGCAACTGGAACAACGAAGGGATAGATCAGCTGGCCGAAGTGATTGAAAAATTAAAACACGATCCCAACGACCGGCGGATGATCGTTTCGGCCTGGAACGTCGGCAAAATCAAAGAGATGCGGCTGCCGCCGTGCCATATGATGTTTCAGTTTTACACTGCCGGCAACCGGCTTTCCTGCATGCTTTATCAGCGCAGTTGCGACATGTTTTTGGGGGTGCCGTTCAATATTGCCTCTTATGCGCTTTTGACAATGATGGTGGCGCAGGTTACCGGGTTTGAGCCGGGCGAGTTTGTGCATACGCTGGGCGACACGCATATTTATCATAATCACTTCGATCAGGTAAAAGAGCAATTGTCCCGCCGGCCGCTGGCGCTGCCGACGATGAAGATCAATCCGGCCGTCAGGGACATAAACGATTTCCGATATGAGGACTTTGAGCTGACTGATTATCAATGTTATGATGCTATCAAGGCTCAAGTGGCAGTTTAATGAGGAGAGTTAAATGAATGAAATAAAAGGTTTTTTCGACGAATATGCAAAATTTGTCGATGACGTGACTTCCGAAATCGGCAAAAAAGACGAACTTTTTATGGAACGCGCGGCGGAAATTTCCCGCTGGCTGGACGGCAACTTTTCCCGCATGGACAATGCGGTGGCAGGTTTGGCCGGCGAAGCGGGAGAGATCGGAGACTTGTGGAAAAAGCTGAAATTCCATAACAAGGAACTGAGCGAGGAAAACCGGCAGAAACTGGTCGATGAACTGAGCGACGTCTGCTGGTATGCCATGCAGGCGGCGATCGCGCTTGACGTTGACATGGACGAAGTGATCCGTCACAATGTGGAAAAACTGCGGGCTCGTCATCCGCACGGCTTTTCCCCGGAGTATATGAAATTTAAAAAAGACTAGGAGTAAACCATGACTGAAAACAAAGACAAACAACCGGCCGCCGAGGAAAAGGCGAAGGAGAGAAACTGGATCAGCGCTTCTTTGTGGGCGGATAAAGAGGATATTCGCAAAGGTGCGGAACGTTACGGCGAGGTAAAATGGTACAAATCGGCCCGCTTCTGGCCGTCGATGCTGGTGCTGATTTTAACCTGGATAGGGGCGGCGGTGACGGGAAGCTATTCGGAGGCGGTCGGCGTTTCCGTTATCTTATGTCCGCTGTGCTATCTGAACGTTAAAGGATATCGCTGGTCGCTGCTGTTGTTTGCCGCCTTGTATACTTTTGACAGGGTTTCCGTTCTCTACATGAGAGCGGAAAGCGGACAGGCTTCGGGTTCGGGGCTGTGGTGGCTGCTGATCTGGTGGCTGGTTATCGTCGGCGCTACGCTTACCGCCTTCAGGATCGAAAACTATCGTCATAAGCATAACCTTGCCGGTCGCGGTCATTATGTAAAAGATACGTTGATTGCCCTTGCTTTTCCGGTAGTTTTGATCGCATCGTTCATGGCCTACAATATCTTTATGTACAAAAGTTCGTTGACGGACGAGCAGCGGAAGGCGCTTGCCTTTTCCTATGGTTTTATCAGCCGCAATACCGACGGAGTCATTAACTACTGTCTCGGGAGCGGAGTTGAACTGCAAAAGTTTCCGGAACAGTTCCGGCAGACTTATGCCGATGAAATCACAAAGGTAAACGACTGGTTGGAAAAGGATGAAATTTTTAAATCCGGCATGGAAGCTTCTTTACAGGAGAACAAGGAAATGCTGTATGAGGTTTTTGAAAACGGGCGGAAAGATCTGATCAGACTGACGATTGCGGAAGAAACCGGTGAGAAACCGGAGAATTTGGTCTGGAAAACGGAATATGACCGGATGATATCGCCGGTCGAATATTGCAAACTGATGGATGAAAGTTTTGAAATCATGAATTCCACCGGTTTCTTTGACAGCTTTGTCGAAACGGTAAAAACGCTTCAATAGCAAAGGCTGTAAGCGCAAAAACGGATCGTTTTCATAAAAACGATCCGTTTTTTTAACGGGAGAACCATGCGCGGGGCACGTGGTTCCAAAGGTCTTAAAGCTTTGCGAAAAAAAAACTCCTTTGTTATATCGAGAGAGATTTGACCGGATATAAAAAGCAAAGGAGTTTGTTTATGACATAAAATACATCGGTACATACAACATGGAATTGTAAATATCATATTGTCTTCCACCGAAGTATCATAAAAAGGCGTTTTGCGGAGGTTGATGCGTGGAGATGGGACGGATCTCGGGGACTTATGCCGATGGAAAGGGACAGGCATAACGGAAGCAGAAGTCTGTCCGACCATGTTCTCGATAATTTTCATCATGGGATAAGAGGCGTTTGCAGATGTATAAACGATGGAAAAATGCAAAATTTCGATATAGAAGCAGAAAATTTGGGTGTAAGGGGTGCTATGGTGATACAATGGGAAAAATACCCGAAAATTACGGGAAAATTTGTAACCGGCCGAAAGAAAGCGCTATATAAATTCAGTTGACCGCGGATCCTGCCCGGTTTGCGGGCGGCCGATAATTTTTATTCCCTCAGACTTCCATTCGTCCTTTAAGCGTCCTCCGGTGTTGTTAGGGCTACACCCGTTAAGAAAGGACCCCGCGTTTAACGCGGGGTATTTTTTGCGCCGATGCCGGATCGGGCGATTTATGGTATTTGGCTGATGTAGCGGGGAGGGATAATGCCGTCTTTGACTATGACAAGGTAATAGCGGATATAGGCAAACCGGCGGCCGAGTTTATCGTTACATACGCTCCAGTCGATCGGGGAAAGACTGATTTCTCCGATACCGGAAAGTTTTTGCAATATTTCATCACAGTCACGGCTTTCCTTTATGCCGGGAATTTCCGTTACCGGAGGACTGACATATACGGCTTCAATTCGTCCGTCGGCATCAAGAGCGTCGAGGTCGATGGCAAAAAGGTCGGCGTTGTCGACGAAGCTTTTCAGGTTCAAACTGTGCCGCGTCCATTTTATCGGCTCGGTAAAACCTCGGATACCGCGGCTTCTGCCGGCAAAACAGCTTTCCATCCAACGTATGATGCCCTCATGCGTGTCAGCGCCGGAGCGTCTGTAATAATATGTCAGGTCTGCCTGCGGGTTGCGGGCAAAAGACAAAATGCCGTCCGTCAGTGCGGAATTTCCTTTGGTAATATAATGGTAAAGTTTCATTTTTGCCTTTCCCTGTTCTTAAATTTCGGGAAGAAAAGTTGCAAGCGCGGGGAACATGCCGCGTTTTTCCGGGGTTTTATGGTATCCTCAAACGGCAGGAAAAACAAGCGGATTTTCCCTTTTCAGGGGAAGACTTCCAAAGGCGGGGACGTTTTTTTTGACGGTGCGGCACCGATAAGGTCGTACGATTTAATTTAAAAAGGTCAAAACCAGGCCGACGGCGAGAGGAATCGCCAGATTGTCATCAATCCGGGTTTTATTCTCAAAAACTTCGGCCAGGGTGGCAAAAATACAGGCGATGACGCTGGCGTAACCGAAAGGTTCCAGATTGTGAAACAGCATATTGATCAGAAGGGCACTGACGAAAAAGGCGGTAGTGCCCTCAAGCGATTTGTGCGGATAAATCTGGCGGGTGCCGTAGGCCTTGCCGAACAACGCCGAACAGGCGTCCGACACCAGCATGACCGTCATTGAGAGAACTGCGATAACCTTGCCGAAAAAGACGGTGCACAGGACTGCTGCCGCCATTACGTACATCGAACCACTGAACTGAAAGCGCGCGCGGGCACTTTCCTTGCTGCGCAAAGTGCGCGAGAACAGACGCCCGAAAAGGATGCGCGCCCATTTCCACTTTTTGAAGTTGCCGTACTCAAGCAGGCCGTTGCCGATAAAAATGGCGGAAAATATTGCTATCGCTATTTCTTCCCTGACAAAATATATCGTCAGCGGAATCCAAAGCGAACTGAGATGAATCAGCTTGCGATAGAGTTCGCGGCGGAAGGATTTGTTGACGTCAACCTTAAGCTGGCGGGTAAAAGTATGCAGGTAGTCGCGAAAATGATAATCCTGTGCCTGCCAGTAACGGTTGCGCAGGTTGATCTTTTTAAATTTGACCGGTATTTTCAGCGGTTTAAACATACTTTTACCTCTTGCCGGAAACGTCAGATGCTTTTCCGCAGCGCTTCGATCGCTTCGTTGATGCGGGAAGTTTCCGCGCCGCCGGTCTGTGCCATGTCGGGACGTCCGCCGCCGCCGTTTGCGCCGATAAACGGTGCCACGGTTTTGATCAGACCGACGGCCGAATATTTGCCGGTGAGGTCGTCGGTAACGCCGATAACGGCGGAAACTTTGCCTTCGTTGCACGAGAACAGGGCGATGACGCCGCTTTTGATTTGTTCCTTGATTTCGTCGACAAAGGCTTTCAGCTCTTTGGCCTGAACGTTATCAATCTGTTTGGCGACGAATTTGATGCCGTTGACGGTTTCGATTTTGTCCTGATTGTCGGCGGTTTTGTGGCTGACAAATTGTTTTTTGAGGTTGAGAATTTCCGTTTCCAGGCGTTTTTTATCTTCAAGCAAAAGATTGATTCGTGCTTCCAAGTCGTTGGTATTGGTTTTTAAAATTTTGCTGATGTCATGCAGCTTATCTTCAATGTCCTGCGCATATTTTTCGGCCGCGTGCCCGGTTACGAATTCAACCCGGCGGATGCCTGCGGCAACGGCGCTTTCGCTGACAATGTTAAAATAGCCGATGTCGCCGGTAGAACGGACATGGGTGCCGCCGCAGAGTTCGCGGGAGAAAACTTCGTCATCGTTTTCCATGCTGACAACCCGTACCGTTTCGCCGTATTTTTCGCCGAACAGAGCCATGGCGCCGAGTTTGATCGCCTCATCCGGCGTCATGATACGGGTGACCGTTTTGTAGTTTTTGCGAACGGCGGCATTGACGATATCTTCGGCTTTGCGCAGTTCTTCATTCGTGATCTGTTTGGGGTGTGAGATATCGAAACGGGCGCGGCCGGCGCAGACGTAAGAGCCTTTTTGCGTGACGTGGTCGCCGAGGATGTCGCGCAGGGCGCGGTGCAAAAGGTGGGTGACCGAGTGGTTGGCGCGGATTTTGTCACGGTTTTTCTCATCGACTTCAAACGAGGCGATGTCGCCGGTTTTGACGGTGCCGTCGATCATTTTGCAGCAGTGAACCACTATGCCGTCGATTTTCTTTTTTGTATCGGTGACTTCTATGGCAAAATCCTTGCCGTTGATGCGGCCGATGTCGCCGACCTGGCCGCCGGATTCTCCGTAAAAAGGCGTCTGGTTGGCAATCAGGTAAAATTCACCGCCGTTGACGCTTTCAACCGGCTGTCCGTTTTGTACCAGCGCGGTGATCTGGCCGTCGGCTTTGGTGCAGGTGTAGCCGAGAAATTCGCTTTTGCCCAGTTTGTCAAACATTTCAAACCAGATCTTTTCGATTCCTTCGTCGCCGGAACCTGCCCAGTTTTTGCGGGCTTCGGCACGCTGCTGTTGCATGGCGCGGTCAAAACCTTCGGTATCGACGCCGATGTTTTTGGCTTTCAGCGCATCCTGGGTGAGGTCAAGCGGGAAGCCGTAAGTGTCATAAAGTTTGAACGCGGTTTTGCCGGGCAGGGTATCGCCGGCTTTCAGATTTGCGGTTTCGTCGTCCAAGAGCCGCAGGCCTTTTTCCAGCGTGCGGATAAATTTGCTTTCTTCGGTTTTCAGCGTTTCCGTGATCAGCGCTTCCGCCCGGTAAAGTTCGGGATAGGCTTCGCCCATTTCCCGCTGCAGGGAAGGCAGCAGCTTGTACATCATCGGTTCTCTGACGCCCAGAAGGTGAACGTGACGCATCGCCCGTCGCATAATGCGGCGCAGAACGTAGCCGCGCCCTTCGTTTGAAGGCAGCACGCCGTCGGCAATCAGGAAAGCGGCCGAACGCAGGTGGTCGGCAATTACGTTGTGGGAAGCTTTGAGCGGACCTTCGGGATCGGAGTTGGCAATGTCGGCAATCGACTTGATCAGGTTGCGGAAAAGGTCGATGTCAAAGTTGGAATGCACGCCCTGCAGAATGGCGGCAATGCGTTCCAGCCCCATGCCGGTATCGATGGAGGGCTTTTTCAGGTTGATGCGGCTGCCGTCGGGTAGGTCTTCAAACTGGTCGAAAACCAGGTTCCAGATTTCGATGAAGCGGTCGCCGTCTTCTTCCGGGGTGCCGGGCAGGCCGCCCCAGACTTCCGGCCCGTGGTCGTAAAAGATTTCCGAACAGGGGCCGCAGGGGCCGGTGTCACCCATCTGCCAGAAGTTGTCTTTGGTGGCAATGCGGATGATTCTGTCATCCGGCAGGCCGGAAATCTTTTTCCACAGCGCGTAGGCTTCTTCGTCGTTATGATAAATGGTTACCGCCAGCCGGTCTGCCGGCAGGTCGAAATATTTGGTCAAAAGCTCCCAGGCATAGCTGATGGCGCCTTCTTTAAAATAGTCGCCGAAAGAGAAGTTGCCGAGCATTTCAAAGAAAGTGTGGTGGCGGACGTCGTAGCCGACACTGTCGAGGTCGTTGTGTTTGCCGCCGGCACGTACGCTTTTCTGCGAAGAGGCGGCGCGGGTATAATCCCGGGTTTCGTTGCCGGCAAGAATGTTTTTAAATTGCACCATCCCCGAGTTGGTAAACATCAGGGTCGGGTCGTTGTCGGGCACGAGCGGGGATGACGGGACAATCTTATGTCCGTTTTTGGCAAAATAGTCGAGAAAAGTGCTTCTTATCTGATTTACAGTCGTCGTCATAACCAATTTCTTTCCAAATACATTAAATGGGACTAAAAAAACTAACCCTAACTTTTAATGCAATCTTCTTTATCTGTCTATAGAAAATTGGTAAAAATTCCTAAAAAGTTACCGTATATCCGTGGAGATAGACAAAGCCGGCGTTGAGCCAGGCGGCAAACAGCAGCCAGCCCTGATAAGGCACCAGCAGCAAGGCGGAAACGGGAGAAACGCGCCAAAACCAGTAAATGCTTCTGAAAACGACAATATTAAGCACGATTACGATGAGCAGAGCCAGCCCGGTGTGACCGGTGTAAAAAAAGGCAAAAGTCCACAAAACATGCAGAAACAGCTGATTGATGAAAAAGCCGTTGGTGCGCGAGCTTTCCTGCCGGACGGGGGCATTGACGAACGCCAGATAAAAAGCGACTGTCATCAGCAGATAAATCAGTATCCAGGCGACCGGAAAAACGTAATCGGGCGGCGTTAAGGCCGGTTTTTCCATTTCCTGATACCAGGTGCTGACGCCGGTATAATTGAAATAGGCGCCGACAATGAGCGTGAGGGCGGTCATGAACAGACAGTAAAGAAATTTGCGGACGTCGGCCATCGTTTTTCTCCTTCCTTTTTGTTTCCGATATAAGCGGCATATGCGGATATTCAAGAAAAGCTGTTGCAAAAAAACGGCCGCAGGTGTAAACATAACGGTAAAAGATTAAGCAAGGAGTGCGCAATTGACAAGAAAAACCAAAGACGGGATTGTCGTATACAATCCGGAAGATTTTGAAAAAATGCGCCGTGCCGGAAAACTGGCGGCGGAAGTTTTGGACTATATCACCGATTATGTGGACGTCGGCGTTACGACCGGCGAGCTTGACGATTTGTGCCGCAAATATATAGAAAGTCACGGTGCCGTGCCCGCGTGTCTGGGCTATCACGGTTATCCGAAATCGACCTGCATTTCGATCAACCATGTGATCTGTCACGGCATTCCGGACGACCGCAAGTTGGCCGACGGCGATATTTTGAACATTGACGTTACGGTCATTCTCGACGGCTGGTTCGGCGATACCAGCCGCATGTATTATGCCGGAAAGCCGAAACTGAAGGCGACGCGCCTGTGCGACGTTACCTACGAATGTATGATGCGCGGCATTGAGGTTGTCCGTCCGGGAGCGCATTTCGGCGACATCGGCGCGGTGATTGAAGAATATGCGCACAAATACGGCTATTCGGTGGTCGATATGTTTTGCGGACACGGGCTGGGCCGGGTTTTTCACGACAGTCCGAACGTTATGCACTGCGGCCGCAAAGGCACCGGGCCGGTAATGGAAGAGGGGATGTTCTTTACCATCGAACCGATGATCAACATCGGCAGGAAAGACGGCTTCATCATGTCCAACGACTGGACGGCCGTTACCCGCGACAAGTCGCTTTCCGCGCAGTTTGAACATTCTCTGGGGGTAACCAAAGACGGGTATGAAGTCTTTACCTATTCCCCGAAAGGTCTGGATAAACCGCCGTATAAATAAGGACAGGCATGAGCGAGGAACTCCCGGATTACATAGGTCACCGTCAGCGGCTGAAAGAGCGATTCAAACTCGGCGGCGGCGGAGACATGGCGGATTATGAGATGCTGGAACTGCTGCTGACGCTGGCGATCCCGAGAAAAGATACCAAACCGTTGGCAAAAGCGCTGGTTAAGGAATTCGGCAGTTTTGCCGAAGTCTTGTTTGCTTCGGACGACAAACTGATGACTTTTACCGGTCTGAAGGAGAATACAATTCTCGTGTTCCGGATTGTGCGCGAGGCGGCGCTGAGAATGACCTGGCAGAAATTGAGCGCGACCGAAGCGCCGGTTCTGACCAGTTACGACGCAATTATCGAATACTGCCGCGCGGCTTCCGGTTACAAAGACAGGGAAGAATTCCGCGTGATTTTTCTTAATGCCAAAAACCGGATTATCGGCGAAGAAGTGCAGCAGCGGGGAAGTGTCAACGCGGTTGCCATACATCCCGGAGAAGTGATGCGTTCGGCGGTTTTGAAAGGGGCAACGGCGCTGATCCTGGTGCATAACCATCCTTCCGGCGACGTAACGCCTTCGCGTGCGGACATTGAGGTAACAAGAAAGATTGCGGAAGCTCTGGCGGCGGTGGAAATCCGGCTGATCGACCATTTTATCGTCAGCAAGAGTCTGGTTTTCAGTTTTAACGATCACGGTTTGTTGGGCAGAAACTGAAAAAGGTGTTGCAAAATATTTTTTTGCGGGCTAATTATTATAACCAAGCCGGATGATAATTTCGGGGAAGCGGTTGTCCGTATGTTTGATGCTGCAGCAAGACAAAGGACGGACGAAAGCCGGGAAATATTATTGTTGAAGAAAAACGATTGACAACGGGACATAGCTCAGCCTGGTAGAGCGCTTGCTTTGGGAGCAAGATGCCGATGGTTCGAATCCGTCTGTCCCGACCACTATGCCGCCTTCGGGCGGTTTTTTTTATGCTTTTTGCGACCAAAGCAAGCTTGCTTTGGGCTGGAGGAAGAAAAAACTTTCAGTGAAAGTTTTTTCAACGACAGGCGCAGTCTTGTTATTTTGCAAGCAAGCGGCAGCGCGGCGCGGCAAAAGTTACAAGACAAGTGACCGCAGCGAGTTAGCGACAGCTTGCAAAGCGGAGCTTATGAGCCAGACAAGATGCCGATGGTTCGAATCCGTCTGTCCCGACCACCATACCGCCTTCAGGCGGTTTTTTTTATGTCTTTATTGCAGTCGAATTTTCCGGCCGGCGGAAAATTTGTCGGAAAAGAGTGCCTTCATTGACGGAAACAGCTTTCCCGATGAGCGGAAGCAGTCAGTGGCCGTAAAAAATAGCTCTTAAAATCAATGGGAAAAAAGAAATCCGAAAATAAATGCAAAAAAATATTTTTCAAGACGGTGAAATTTAAAAAGTCCCTCTTATATACAGGGAAGCTTTTTCCTCTACCAAAGGATGTAAAATAAAAGAGCGGGAATGTCGTCTTTTGTTCAGCGTTGAAGGTTTTTTGAGGAAAAGGTTCGGGAGCGTTTGGACGCGGATGCGGCCGGAGGCGGTTTGCGGGCAAGCGCGGTTTGGAGATAATTCAGTAGGTAAATTAAGAGGCATTTTATGAAAACAATACTTGTTACCGGCGGGACCGGTTTTCTCGGGTCTAATCTATGCCGCCGGCTGATTGACGACGGGCATCGCGTCATTTGTGTCGACAACAATTACACCGGCAGACTTTCCAACGTCAGCCGTCTTTTGAACAATCCGAATTTTAAGTTTGTCAACCATGACATTTGTCAGCCGCTTGCCGTTGACGAACATCTGGACCAGATTTACAATCTGGCCTGTCCGGCCAGTCCGCCGGCCTATCAGGGGAAGCATTCGATCGAAACGACGAAAACCTGCGTTTTCGGGGCAATCAACATGCTGGAGCTGGCAAAAGCCCACCGGGCGACGATTTTGCAGACTTCGACTTCGGAAGTTTACGGCGAACCGCTGGTTCATCCGCAGGTGGAAAGCTACCGCGGCAACGTCAATCCCAACGGTATCCGTTCCTGTTACGACGAAGGAAAACGCTGTGCGGAAAGTCTGTTTTTCGATTATTGGCGCCATGAAGGCGTTGACATCAAAGTTATCCGCATTTTCAACACCTATGGGCCGAATATGGATCCGAACGACGGGCGCGTCGTCAGCAATTTTATTTGTCAGGCTTTGAGGGGAGAGGACATTACCGTTTACGGTGACGGTCATCAGACCCGTTCTTTTTGCTATGTGGACGATTTGATCGAAGCAATGGTGCGGATGATGAACAGCCCGAAGGATTTTCAGGGGCCGGTCAATACCGGCAACCCGGGAGAGTTTACCATCAAAGAGTTGGCGGAAATGGTGGTAAGCAAGGTCGGCGGTTGTTCGAAGGTGGTGTATAAGGAACTGCCGAGCGATGATCCGACCCAGCGGCGGCCGGATATTACGCTGGCCAAAAGCAAATTGGGCTGGGAGCCGAAAGTCCGCCTGGACGAGGGGCTGGACAGGACGATCGCTTATTTCAGGCGGGAAATTATGCCGGCGGCGACGGCTGCGGAATAAGAGCGGAGGCGGGAACCTGCGGCGTTTTGCGGTTTCCGCCGGCCAGACACCGTGAACGTGACTTTTTTCGAGGGGAGAACTGATGATACTGATTATGGGGGGCGCCGGATATATCGGCTCCCATACGCTGCGGCATCTGCTTGACTGCGGGTACGAATGCGCGGTTGCCGACAATCTGGTTTACGGACACCGGGAAGCGGTTGATCCGAGAGCGGCTTTTGAAAAGGCCGATTTGCTCGACAAAGATTCCTTAAGAAACGTTTTTCAGAAATTCCGGCCGGAGGCGGTTGTTCATTTTGCGGCTTTCGCCTATGTCGGCGAGAGTGTGCGGGATCCGCGGAAATATTATCGCAACAACGTGGCGGGAACGCTGAACCTGCTGGACGTCATGCGCGAATATTCGGTCGACAAAATCGTTTTTTCCAGTACCTGCGCGACATACGGAGAGCCGCAGTATCTGCCGATTGACGAAAAACATCCACAAAAGCCGATCAATCCTTACGGGCGGAGCAAGCTGATGATTGAAGAAATTTTCCGCGATTATGAAACAGCTTACGGCTTAAAGCACATATCCCTGCGTTATTTTAATGCCGCCGGCTGTTCGGCGGACGGAGCGATCGGCGAGAGCCATCTGCCGGAAACGCATCTCATTCCTCTGGTGCTGAAAGCCGTTAACGGGGAACTGGAAACGGTACGGGTTTTCGGCACCGATTACGATACGCCCGACGGTACCTGCATCCGCGATTACATTCATGTCGAAGATCTCGCGGCCGCTCACCGGCTGGCGTTGGAAAAGCTGGGGAAATATAACGGCTGCGTCAATCTCGGCACCGGGATCGGTTCCAGCGTGCGCGAAATCATAACCGCGGCGGAAAAGGTGAGCGGCTGGCGGTGTCCGGTGGAATATGCGCCGCGGCGTCCGGGGGATCCGGCAAAGTTGTTTGCCGACAATCGTAAAGCCGGGGAAATTCTCGGCTGGCGGCCGCGCTATACGGCGATTGAGGAAATTATCGAAACGGCCTGGAAATGGGAAACAAACAGGAAATACTGAAAATGAAACGGGTAAAAAATCTGGTGGTCGGCTGCGGCCTGACCGGAATGGTGCTGGCCGAGCGGCTGGCGTCGGAGTTAAAAGAGGAAGTGCTGATCATAGACAGGCGTTCCCACATCGGCGGCAATATCTACGATTATAAGGACGAAAGCGGCGTGACCGTTCACCAATACGGGCCGCATGTCTTTCATACCAAAGACAAAAAGGTTTGGGATTACCTCGGCCGTTTTACAGACTGGCATTATTTTATGTACCGGGTGAAAGCGGTGATCGACGGCAGGGAGGTAAACGTTCCTTTTAACCTTGACAGCCTGCATCAGGTCTTTCCGCGGCAGCTGGCCGAGCGGCTGGAAGAAAAGCTGATTGCTAAATTCGGCTTTAACCGCAAGGTGCCGATTTTGGAACTGCGGCAGACGGATGACGGAGATTTTGCGTGTCTGGCTGATTATGTTTATGAAAAGGTTTTTCTCGGTTATACGGTCAAGCAATGGGGGGTACGGCCGGAAGAACTGGATCCTTCGGTCAGCGGGCGGGTGCCGGTTTTTGTCAGCCGCGACGACCGTTATTTTCAGGACAAATATCAGGCGATACCGGCGGAGGGTTATACCAAAATGGCGGAGCGGATGCTTGACAATCCGCTGATCCGGACGGAACTCAATACCGATTTTAACGATGTCCGCGGCAGCACGGATTATGAACGGCTGTTTTATACCGGGCCGATTGACGAATTTTTCGACTTTGAACTGGGAGAACTGCCGTACCGGAGTCTTGATATCGTGTTCAGGCGTCATGACCGGGCTTTTTATCAAAGCGGCCCGCAGATCAATTATCCGGAAAACTATGATTTCACCCGCAGCGTCGAATACAAATATTACCTTGACGAACAAACGGCGCAGACGATTGTTTCGGAAGAATATCCGCAAGCCTACGAGGCCGGCAGAAACGAACGTTACTATCCGGTGCCGGACGCGAAAAACCATGAACTTTACCGGCGTTACCGGCGAAAGGCGGACGGTTTGGAAAAGGTTTATTTTGCCGGCCGGCTCGGAGATTACAAATACTACAACATGGACGAGGCCGTTAAACGGGCTTTGGAACTTTTTGAGGAGATCAGATAAAATGAAAAAGAAAAAACCGACAGTAAAAATTCTGGTGGGCTATCACCGGCCGGCGGTGCTTTTGAAAGACGAGGTGCTGACCCCGATCCATCTCGGACGGGCGCTTGCCACCGAAGCTTCGAAAGACGGCTCAATGTCCAAAGAGGACTATCAGTGGATGCTTGACAACATGATCGGGGACGATACGGGCGAAAACATTTCGGAAGAAAACAGAAAATACTGCGAACTGACGGCGCTTTACTGGGCCTGGAAAAACTATGACAAACTGGGCAACCCTGACTATATCGGTTTTATGCATTACAGAAGGCATTTGTCATTTAATCTTAACAAACATTTTAACGATGATAAGTACGGTTTTGTTCAGGAAAAGGAGATAAACGAAGAATATTTGTCTAAGTATCACCTTGATGCGGACAGTATTGTTGATGTTTTAAGTCGATATGATATTGTTGTTGCCGAGCGGACGGATTTAAAAAGACTTGGAACCATTACTCCTTATAACCATTACGAAACCTCGCAAAGAAAGCTCCATATCAGAGATTATGAAAAAGTGCTGGCCGTACTTAATCGAAAATACCCGGAATATACTGAAGATGCCATTATATACAATAATGCCAATTATGCCTATTTTACCAATGTGTTTGTTATGAAAAGGGATATATACAAGCAATATTGCGAATGGTTGTTTAATATTTTGCAGGAGGCAGACGAACTGATCGATGTTTCTGATTATAATATTCAAGAGGTGCGGGCTTTAGCTTATATTGCCGAATGGCTTTGCGGAATTTTTATTGTTCATTTTGAGAGGAAAGGTAAAAAGGTCCTCGAATTGCAGGAAACTCTGGTTTTAAATGTTGATGTTTTGCCGGAAATTAAGCCGGGTTTTACACAAAACAATATTCCGATTTGCTTATCAATGGATGCTAATTATGTTCTTTATACAGGGGTTACCGTTCATTCTATTATTGCCAATATGAATGAAAAAAACAACTATGATATTCTGATTCTTTGTAGAGGCGTGGGGGATAAAGAGCAGAAAAAAATAGGACAGCTGGCTGCCGGACATAAAAATGTCAGAATTCGTTTTATTGATGTAAAAAAGTATATCAATAATATTATGAGTGATTATTTTTTTGTTATTTCCCATTTTTCGGAAGCGGTATATTACCGGGTGTTTATTTTTAAAATTTTGACCGCTTATGATAAGGTATTGTATGTGGATTCCGATCTTGTTCTGACAGAAGATATTGCCGGATTGTATCAGACGGATATCGGAGACAAGGCTCTCGGAGCAGTACCAGATACTGAAGTAATCCGTATGTATTTTACGGATATTGTAATTAAGAATTATCTTGATAAAACGCTGGAACTTGAAAATCCGTATCGCTATTTTAATTCCGGTGTTTTAATAATGAATCTTGAAAAAATGAGGACTTATGACGTTGAACATGAGTTTATCACGGTTATGAGCCGGATAAAATCTCCGTATATGGTTGATCAAGATATTTTAAATGTCATTTTTAAAGATGATACGTATATGCTGGACGGTTTTTGGAATTACGAATATCATTTACCTATTTGGAATCCCAATTATGCCGAAGAACTTCCTCTGAAAGTTTTAGCAGAATATCATTACAGTAAGGAACATGCTAAAATAATTCATTTTGCCGGCTCCAAAAAACCTTGGCAGTATCCGCAGTTTGAAATGTCATATTATTTTTGGAAATATGCCAGGCAGACGCCTTTTTACGAAGAAATTCTGCAAAAGGGACTTTTCCCGCCCCAGCAGCAGGTTCAGCAGGTGATCAGGGAAGTGCCGGCAGTCAGAGAAAAAATCGGTTATGTCGACGATTATCTGCTGACCAAGCTGAAATATGCCAAATACAAACTGTTGTCAAAGATACTGTTCGGCAAAAAGCGGGTTTCCTGCCGGCAGAAGCGAAAAGAACTGAAACGGGAAATGAAGCGGATTAAAAGCTGCTACCGGATGCAGGAAGCGGAAAAGAAAGCGGCTGATTTCTGAGGCGAAAAAAAGCTTTATTTTAAGAAAAAAAGAACATATTCTCAAACGGTGACTTGTTTTTGGGAGAAGTGCCGATGGCGGAAATTTCCGTGATTATTCCGGTTTACAATGCGGAAAAATATATTGCCGGCTGTCTGGACGCTTTATGCGCACAGACTTTCGGCGACATTGAAGTTTTATGCGTGGACGACGGTTCGACGGACGGCAGCGGAAGCATTTTGGCGGAATATGCCGGAAAAGACCCGCGTATCCGCGTTTTCCCGCAGGCAAACTCCGGGCCGGCGGCCGCCCGCAATCTCGGGTTGAAAAACGCCGGCGGACGCTATGTCATGTTTTGCGACGCGGACGACAGTTATCGGCCGGACTGCTGCGAACGGATGCTGCGGGCAATGACGGAAAAGCGGCCGGATGTCGCCGTCTGCCGCTGTCGGGTAGAGATAGAGGAAGTGGACACCGAGGCGCGCCGGCATACCGTTTCGGAGAGTTTTTATAATGCTCCGTATACGGGAATGCACGTTCTTGACGACGAACTGCGGGTGAAGATGAGCGTGGTTCTGTGGAACAAAATTTTTGCAAAAGAGCTGATTGAGCGTTACGGAATATGCTTTCCCGAAGGCTGCGAGCATGATGACGACACTTTCTGGATGCTTTATTCCCTGTTTGCAAAAGACGTGTATTTCCTGTCGGAACGTCTGTATAATTACAGGATCCGCGTCAATTCGATCATGAGCAATTATTTTAACAAGAAGCCTAAGAACAAGTATGACCGTTACAGGGTGTGCAATTTCGTCTATGACTTTTTACGCGGGAAAGGGCTGCTTGAGGCCAACCTGGCGGCCGTTTCCGACTTTTACCGCCGGCAGACGGGAATGATGTTTTTCGATTTGTTTACCGCAGACGAATTGCGGAAAATGACTGACGAGATGAATGCCCGGCAACTGGACTGTCTGTTTGCCGTCCGGCGCGGCAAAATATTTTCCGCACCGCGGGCAGGGCTGGAAGAGGCAGGCTGGGGAAAGCTGCTGAAATATATGCTGTTGTCGGGGATAACCGTCGGCCGGCGCAAAAAAATGCTGAAAAAGGAAGAAAAAACGGTTCGCAGCCAGCTGCGGATGAAAAAAATCCTGAAAAAGGCGGGCTGAAAAGCCGCAGAAAAGGGAAGTACCGCGTTTCCCTTCTTTTTCTTATCGCGGGAAAGCCGTGTACGGATATACAAAAAACCCCGGGGAAATCCGGGGTTTTTCAAACTGGCGCGCTCCGGGCGATTCGAACGCCCGACCCACAGCTTAGAAGGCTGTTGCTCTATCCTGCTGAGCTAGGAGCGCATCTCAACAACGATTTTCAGGTATGTAAATTGCACATTTTTTACCGCTTGTCAACAAGATATTTGAGAAAAACGGCTTTTAACCGGCAAAAGCCGAACGGGTTGCAAATAAGCGGACATGCTGTTATAAGAACGGATAGGGATTCTCTTTTTTAGAAAGGCAAACAAAATGAACATATTGGCCGAAGCTGCCGGTTATATTGCCGGCCTCTGCATAGCCACCTGTTTTCTGCCGCAGACCTTGCGGACAATCAGAAGCAAAAACGTGCAGGACCTGTCGCTGACGAGTTATGTCATTTACTGCACGGGCATGGTCTGCTGGGTTTTTTACGGCATTTATCTGCATTCGGTGCAGATGATTCTGTTTAACCTGATTTCGCTTTATTTTGCCGGCACGATTTTGTTTATGATCGTAAAATACAAGAAGAAAGACTGATTGCGGCGGCATGTCAGCGGCCGCCGCAGTTTTGCGCCAGATAGTCGTTATAGGCTCTGACCCGGCGGTTGTATGCTTCCGCCTTTTTCCGGGCTTCTTCGGCCAGCCGCCAGGCTTCGGTCGGAGAAGGAGCGTTTTCGATCAGGCGGGCATAGCCGCCGATTTCTTCCGCCGTGCGGCGCGGAGGTTTCAGCCTGTCGGCTTCCGCCTGCTTGTCCGGCGGACAGAGAAATTCTCCGTTTTTCAACGGCGGCGGCGTCTCCTGCGGAATTTCGCGGAAGTTGAAGAAAAGGGAAACGGCGCCGAGGAGGGCGGCCGTTGTCCAGATGATTTTAGCCGTTTTGGTCATTTCGGCTCCGGGTGGTGTCGCGTACTTTGCGGATAACGCTTAAGAGATAGACGACGCCGAGTCCCATTATCGCAACTGCGCCGTTCTGCGAACCGAACAGATCGGAGGCAAAACCCATCAGCAGCGGAAATACGGCGCCGCCGAAAATGCCCATGATCATCAGTCCCGAAATTTCGTTTTTCTTTTCCGGCAGATGCAAAATCGCCTGCGAGAACATGATCGGGAACAGGTTGGCGTTGTTAAAGCCGATCAGGGCGATACAGGCGTAAAGCGCGGCCGAACTTCGGAAAAGCAGCAGACCGAGCATGCCGGCGGCCAGAAGAAAGATGCTGACGGCATAGAAACGGCGGGTGGAAAAGTTGGCGAGAATGAAGGTGCCGGCCAGGCAGCCCATCGTTCTGAACAGAAAATAAACGCTGGTGGCATAGCCTGCTTCGGTCAGGCTCAGTCCGAGCTTGTCCATGATAATCCGCGGTGCGGAAACGTTGGTGCCGACGTCTATGCCCACGTGGCAGACGATGCCGATGAAGCAGAGCAGGACGGTCGTATCGCCCAAAAGCGAAAAGCATTCTTTGAAGGTAGAGGCGCGTCCGGTCATTTCTTCTTCTTTGATCTTTTCAAACGAAAGCGCTGCCGCGGCAATGACGCCCTCAACCAGATAAACGGCGAATAAAAGCCGCCAGTTGTTGAAATGCAGGGCGCCCCAGGCGGCGATGATCGGCGCCGTGAAAGCGGCGATGGCTTTTACGAACTGGCCGAAGGTGAGGGCCGAAGACAGGCGTTTGTCGCTGACGATGTTGGACAGCAGGGGGTTGAGCGACACCTGCATGACGGCGTTGCTGATGCCGAGCAGCGAGAAAGATATCAGAATCAGCGGCAGGTTGTAGTCAATGAGCGGAATAATCAGCGCGACGGAGGTGAGCACCAGGCTGAGAATCACGGTTTTGCGTCGGCCGATCTTGTTCATCAGCATGCCGGTCGGCACCGAGCAGACAAGAAACCAGAAGAAAACCATTGAAGTGAAAAGGTTGGCGACCGAGTCCGAGAGTTCAAAGTCTTTTTTGACATAGTTGGTGGCAATGCCGACCAAATCGACGAAGCCCATGGCGAAAAAGGCGAGCATGATCGGAACGAGCTTCAGCAGTATGTGAGATCTTTTTTCCATTTTTCTATCCTTTCAAATCCGGGGTGTATGCGGGCCAGGCGCCGGGGCGGGTACAAACGAAGGCGGAAATGCGGACGGCGTCGCGATGGGCCTGTTCCATCGTTTTGCCGGTCAGGATTCCGTAAACGAAAGCGCCGGAAAAGGCGTCGCCGGCGCCGACGGTGTCGACGACTTCGACTTTGGGCGTGGGCAGGTATGAACGGGCCTGCGGCGAGTAGATGACGCTGTAGTTTTCGCCGGCGGTAAAAATCAGATAACGCAGTCCGTATTCTGCCAGCAGGGTGCGGCAGACCTCCTCGTCGGAACCGGCAAGGGAAAACAGCCGGCGGACGGTAAGTATTTCGTCGTCGTTGATTTTGAAAACGTCGGCATAATTCAGAAATTCGCGGATCAGCCCGGCATCGTAATAGCGTCCGCGCAGGTTGACGTCAAAGAATTTGAGAGCCGAGGACGGCGCCTGTTCAAGCAGGCGGACGACGCTTCGGCGGCTGACAGGGGTTCTTGAAGCGAGCGTTCCGTAACAGACGGCGTCTGCGCGGCGCACGATTTCCAAAGCCCGGCGTTCGCACGGAATGTAGTCCCAGGCGACGTCTTCGACAATGGTATAAGAAGGGATGCCGTTTTTGAGTTCGACCAAAACCTTTCCGGTCGGGCGGGGAACCCGGGCGATCAGGTGGGCAATGCCGTTTTGGTTTAATTCCCGCAATATTTCGTCGCCGTCCGGGTCATTGCCGACCGCGCTGATTGCATAGCCTTCGGCGCCCATGGCCGCGGCGTGGTAAACGAAATTGATCGGCGCGCCGCCGGCGCGTCTGCCGCCGGGGAGCATATCCCACAGGATTTCTCCGATTCCGACGACGACGGGTTTTTTCTTTTCGGTCATGGCAATATGTCCTCTGCATAAAAATTATATGCCGATATAATACCATATATTCATCTGCCGATCAATCTTTAAGAGTGCGCCGGAAAGTTGACGGAACAAAAAAGGCTGCCGTCCCGGGAGGGAGGCAGCCGAAAATGCGGCGAACGGCGTCAGCCGGCGATGAGAAAGCCTGCGGCCAGAACGACGTTTGCCAAAAAAACATGGCCGACCACCAGGAAGGTGACGTTTGTTTTGGACGACAGTCCGCGTTTTTTGAACAGGGACGGCCGACGAGAAACAAGTGTCAGGACGGTCGTAACCAGCGTCGTAAACAGCAGCAGATGAACCGTCGCCGCCACCGGCAGGAAAAGCCCGTTGTCAAAGTGCGTTGCGACCGGAAAAACGAGCAGCGCCGTGAGAACGGAAATCCCGAAACAGGCGGTACGGGGGATCATTTGATGTTTCCGCCGGCAGAGCAAGGTCACAAGGCCGCAGGCGACGGCAGACGGTACGGTGAAAGCCAGTGTCGCAGGGCCGGCCAGAAGGCAGGTAAAACCGCCGAAAGCGACGGTAAACGTCAGCAGCAGCGGAAAATGCCAGCGGCGGACGTTTCTGTGGCCGATCAAAAGGATCAGAAAACTGATTATTGACACGAAACACAACACGTCACGGATGGCGTCGGTTGTCCGGTCAAAGAAACAGACAAGGGGCGTTAACGCCCACATGACCAGCGAAGCGGCCGCAAAAATTTTGAACAGGACTTTGAAGGCGTATACCGACAAGTCGTTTGCTTTCTCTCTGTCAGTGTTCAGGTCGGAGACACTGAAAAAGGCATTTTTATCCATAAGTATAAAGGTTAATAATTATCAATGGGTGTCATTATAAGAAAATGGACAAAAAAGTCAAGCGGGAAAGCCGTCCGAAAGATGCACGCACGGAAAAAAGGGAGAATTTTGCAGAGTTTCGCAATAATTGATTTTTTGCCTTGAACGATAAATTTAAAATAGTATTTTAGGGGTAAAACAGATCAAGGAGAAGAAAATGGCTGAATATAAAACCAAAGTGCTGATTATCGGATCCGGTCCGGCCGGCTATACCGCGGGCATTTATGCCGCGCGGGCGGGAATGCGTCCGGTACTGGTCAGCGGGCTGCAAAAAGGCGGACAGCTGACGATCACCACCGACGTGGAAAACTTTCCCGGCTTTCCCGAACCGATCAACGGCGGCGAACTGATGCAGAGAATGCATGACCAGGCGGTCAACGTCGGCGTGGAGATTGTCGACGACCAGATTTCGGAGGTCGATTTTTCCGCCCGTCCGTTTGTGCTGATTTCCGAAGGGGCCAACTCCTACCGGGCGGAAAGCGTAATCATTGCCACCGGCGCTTCGGCCCGCTGGCTGGGACTGGAAAACGAGGAAAAGTTCCGCGGCTTCGGCGTTTCCGGCTGCGCGACCTGCGACGGCTTCTTTTACCGCAACAAGGACGTGGCGGTTGTCGGCGGCGGCAATACGGCGGCGGAAGAAGCGCTTTATCTGGCCGGCATCGCGCGCAGCGTCACGCTGGTTCACCGCCGCGACGAACTGCGGGCGGACAAGGTTTTGCAGGAACGCATCAAAAGCAACCCGAAAATCATCGTTGAGTGGGACAGCGTGATCGACGACATTATCGGCGGTGACAATCCGAAAGGCGTCACCGAAATCAGGGTTAAAAACCTGAAAACGGACAAATACAAAAACATTGCGGTCGCCGGCGTGTTTATTGCCATCGGCCACAAACCGAACACCGAAATTTTTAAAAACGCGATTGTGCTTGACAACCAGGGGTATATTGTGACCGTGCCGGGCAGCTGCCAGACCAGTGTGCCGGGCGTGTTTGCGGCGGGCGACGTCAAGGATTCCGTTTACCGGCAGGCGGTGACGGCCGCCGGTTCCGGCTGTCAGGCCTTTCTCGAAGCGCAGCGTTTTTTGCAGGAAGAATGATTATTGCCGGGGCGGAACCGGGCAGCTGCCTTTGGTTTCGCCGACGGCTTCCGCTTCGGGTTCCGGACGGGTGTTGTTGGGGAAGGAACAGCCGCAGTTGTCGTCTTCACGACAATCGCATTTTTCCTCAAAGTTTTCGATAATCATCTTTTTTTCCGATTTTTTCATGGATAAATCTCCTGCAAGCGATAAAACAAAACCGGACTTTTCAAAAAGTCCGGTTTTATATTTATGCGCGGCAAAAAGATTTTAAAGAGGATCAGTAAATGACCTCAAGAATTTCAAAAGACTTCTTTCCGCCCGGCGCCGTATATTCCGCTACGTCGCCCACTTCTTTGCCGATCAGCGCCTTGGCCAGCGGCGAGGAAAGGGAAATCTTGTTTTTTTCGATGTCGGCCTCATAGTCGCCGACGATCTGGTATTTGCTTTCCTTGTCGGTGTCTTCGTCAACCACCAGAACCACGGCGCCGAAGCGGACGATGTCGCCTTTGTTGAGGCTGGGATCAATAACCTGGGCGCGGCTGATAACCGCTTCCAGTTCCTGAATGCGCCCTTCGATAAAGCTCTGCTTTTCCTTGGCGGCCGAATATTCCGCGTTTTCCGAAAGGTCGCCGTGCGAACGGGCTTCGGCAATCGCGGCAATGATGTTGGGGCGTTCGACGCCTTTCAAATTCTTCAGTTCCTGCTCAAGTGCAGTGAACCCTTCCTTGGTCAAAGGGAACTTATCCATTTTTCTCACCTCTATGCTAAAAATTAAAAAATTTGACTGCGAAAAGGTTTACCTTTCACAGCCATTGCTTTTGTAAGTTGATGAAAAGGAATATAACACCGGGAAAAGAATTTGGCAAGCAAATTTTGCGGTGAATAAGCGTTTTTTCGCTATACACGGTTTGGGCATATGATATAATAAGGCGGTAATTTTGACTTTTCCGGAGAACTGACGATGAAAAAGACTTATATGCTGGCGGCAGCCGTTCTGACTTTTGTTGCAGCCGATGCGCAGGCGATAGACAGCACCGGCTGCGGGCTCGGTTCCATGGCCTGGCGCGGCGTTTCGGGCCCCGAAGCGCAGATTTTGGCGGTTACCACCAACACTTCCACCGGCAGCCAGACGTTCGGCATCACTTTCGGCACTTCCGGCTGCGATCCCGACGGACGGGTCACCGGCGGAACGCAGAAAATGGTTCTTCGCTTTATCGAAAACAATATGGAACAATATGCCCTTGACGCCGCCCGCGGCGAGGGGGAAACGCTGGACACGCTTGCCGGCATGCTGAATATGGACAAACGGACGTTTGCCGAAAAATCGCGGCAGAATTTTGCCCGCATCTTTCCCGACGGCAACGTTGACGCCGTTTATGTCACCGGGAAGATTTTTGAAGTCGTCAAAGCCTGATCCGCTGTCGGCGGTTTCCGTGCGGACGGTCGAAACCGCCTTGATGTCCGCCCATGAAATTTCTTCTGTTCAGTCTTTTGCTTTTGTGCGGCGCTTCCGCCGCAGCCGCTGATGATATCCGGTTGGCGGAAGATCCGCAGTGGCTGGCACTCGTCCATTATCGTCCGGGTGTTTTTTCCGGCTGTCGCGGCACCATTGACAGCGAAGATTTTTATCTGGCGGAAAACGGACGGACGGACCCTGCGGCGGAGCTGGAGGCAACCGTTCGCCTGTTTGCCCAGGGGAATGACAAAGACAAGATCTGTCGTTTCCCCGCAAGATACATATTTCTTAAAAACAAAGGAATGGTCGACAAAATTGATGTAAAATGTGAAGAGTTTGACCGGTTTAAGAAAGATTTGCGCCCGGCCGGCGCCACGCTTTTGTTTACCGATGCTTACATGAACAATCCGTCTTCCCTGTTCGGCCATACGCTGCTCAGAATTGACACGGCGCGCAAAGGCACTCAGCTTCTGGCCCACGGCGTCAGTTACGGCGCTTTTACGAAAGGGGCGGAAGGCACTCTGTTGTATGCCGTCAGGGGGCTTGCCGGCGGTTATTACGGCGGCTGGACGGTCAAGCCGTATTATGACGTCATCAACATGTACAACAACATCGAGAACCGGGACATTTGGGAAATGAAGCTGAATTTTTCTCCGGCCGAACTGGAAATGCTGGTGGCGCATTTGTGGGAAGTCGGCCATACCCGGACCCGTTATTATTTCTTTACCAAAAACTGTTCGTACATGCTGCTTGAAGTTTTGGATGCGGTGCGGCCGGAAGCCGGGCTAGCGGCGCGTTTTCCGCTGCATGCAATCCCCCTGGACACGGCCAAGGCGGTCTATCGTTCGCCGGGATTGGTCAAGGGCGTCAGCTACCGGCCGTCAAGACGGACGCGGATCGTTTTTCAGGCCCGCCGGATGACGGCGGCACAAAGACAGTCTCTGCTGCCGGCGGCGGAAGGAAAAACGGCGGCGGTGTCCGATCTGACGGAAAAAGAGCGGGCAGAGGTGCTGGAAACGGCTTATCAGTATGTGCAGTATTTGTACGTGGCGGAAGACATAGAACTGGCGGAGTACCGACGTCGCAGTTTTGCCCTGTTGTCTGCCCGCAGCCGGCTGCAGGTGCCGGCCGGAGCAAAAGAAGAAAAGCCGGTCGGCAGGACGCCGTTTGCCGCCCATGAGTCAATGCGGGTTTCGGTCGGCGCGGGAAGCCGGAACGGCAACGCTTTTCAGGAATTTGCGTTTCGCCCGGCATATCATTCGCTTGAAGACGACGATTTCGGGCTGCTGCCCGGAGCCGAAATTAATTTTCTGAATCTGAGGCTTCGTCGTTACGATCGTACGGACAAAACGGTTTTAAACCGGCTGGACGTTCTCGGCATCCGGTCGCTGTCGCCGGCGGACGAACTATTTTCTCCGTTGTCTTTTACCGTTTCCCTTGCTCTCGCGCGGGAGGAAGATCCTGCAACCGGCCGTGAAGGATATGTGCTGAACGGCAGCGTCGGTGCCGGCAAAACGGTTGCCGCCGCAGACAATCTGTATTTCTACGCGTTGGCCGGGGTTGCCGGCGGATACGGCGGTTTTCTGCCGCGCAATCAGTATGCGGCAATAGAGCTGACGGCGGGTCTGTTTGCCGGTTTTGACCGTTTGAAACTGTTGGCGGAAGCGAAAAAAAGCTTTTCTTCGTCCTCTTTTGCCGAGCGGATCCGGTATCGGGCGGAGGCGGGAATGCCGCTGGCGAAAAACTGGTCGCTGGCGGCGGAATATTTTTTTGACGATAACGCAGGGAAAGACAATGATGAAGAATTTTCCGTTTCCGTTCGTTATTATTTCTGAACTTTTGTCGAAAAAGCTTGCGGAGTGACAAAATAACGACTATAATGCAAACATTGAAAAAATTATTTTGCTTTATGCGTTGTTAATATTATTACACCGTCTTCAAACAGCGAAAATGTTTTTTCTTTTGTTCAATTTTAAAAACTAACTATATGAAAAAGATTAAGAAAACGATCAAAAACACGATGGCATGGGCAACGGAAAGCGATTTTCGCCTGTTTGCCGTCATCTGCGAAGTCTGTGCCGTTTTTTTTACGGTGTGGGCATGTTGCAGCGAAGTTTGTTTTTTCTGGCAGGAGATTGTTTTTTTGTATGCTCTTCCGTTTGCGGTATGGGCAGGCGAAAAAGTTTTGGTCTTTTTGCTGGCGCTGCTGATGACGGCCGTCGAATTGTTTGAGCAAAAGACGGAAAAAAATTAAGTTCGCAAACAATTGCGGATAAGACAGAAAAACGGCATCTTTGTAAAGATGCCGTTTTTTTGCAACCGGAAAACCTTCGGCCGGGCAGGGCTGCCGGTCGGCGAAAACGGCTTTTCTTTTTCAGACATGATGTTTGTCTTGCATTTTGCCGATAACCGTTATAGTTTTTATAACAAAACGCAATATAAGGAGAAAAACATGTTAAGAGAAGACATTCAAAACGCGATTAAAGAGGCGATGAAAAATCATGAAACCGAGCGTCTGAGCACGGTACGGATGATTTTGGCCGGGGTTAAGGAAAAAGACGTTGACGCCCGCGGCAAGGGAAAAGAATGCGCAAGCGATGCCGATCTCCTGTCGATGATGCAGACGATGATCAAACAGCGTCAGGAATCCGCCAAAATGTACCGTGACGGCGGCCGTGAAGAGCTGGCGGCGAAAGAGGAAGCGGAAATTTCCGTAATTCAGAGTTTTCTGCCCAAACAGATGAGCGAGTCCGAAGTCGAAGACGCCGTCCGCGCGGCGATTACCGAAACCGGTGCCGCCTCGATGAAGGACATGGGAAAGGTGATGGGCGCCTTAAAGGAAAAATATGCCGGGCAGATGGATTTCGGCGCGGTTTCCGGCAAAATCAAGGCAATGCTGGGTTAAGTTGAGCTAAAAAGCGAATGGAAACCGACTTTCAGAAATTTCTTGACGAACTGCGCGCGCGGGTTTCGGTGGCCGAAGTTGTCGGCGCCAAAGTCAAACTGGTGCGCAAGGGCCGCGAATATATGGGACTTTGCCCGTTTCACAACGAGAAGACGCCGTCTTTTACGGTCAACGAGGCCAAAGGCTTTTACCATTGTTTCGGTTGCGGGGCGCACGGCGACATCATCAAGTTTGAGATGGAAGCCAACGGCCTGCCGTTTATGGATGCGGTGACCAAACTGGCCAACAAAGCCGGCCTCCGGGTGCCGCAGATTCACAAAGAAAGTCCGGAAGAGGTGCAGAAACGCAGTTCCTGGTATGAAATTACCGAACTGGCGGCTGCCTATTTTGAGAAAAACCTGCGCCTGACCGCCGGGCGGGAGGCAATGGCCTATCTGGCGCGGCGCGGCTTTGACGAAAACATCATCAAAAAGTTCCGGCTCGGTTACGCGCCCGACAACAACGGACTCAAGGCCTGGCTGGCGTCAAAAAACGTGAGCGAAAGCGACATGATCGAGCTGGGACTGGCGGTGCTGTCGGAGAAAAACGGCAAGCTGTACGATTTTTTCCGCGACCGGGTGATCATTCCGATCATGGACAAACGGGGCCGGGTGATCGCTTTCGGCGGCCGGGTAATGGGCGATGGTCAGCCGAAGTATCTGAACTCTCCGGATACGCCGGTTTTTAACAAACGCCGGGTGTTGTACAATTTGAACTATGCCCGCGACAAGGCGTTTGAAAAAAGGCGGATCGTCGTCTGCGAAGGTTACATGGACGTGATTGCCCAGGCCAAATACGGCTTTGACTATGCGGTAGCGCCGCTCGGCACCGCCCTGACCGAGGAACAGATTGCGGAAGCCTGGAAAATCTGTCCGGAGCCGACGCTGTGTTTTGACGGCGACAATGCCGGCATCCATGCCGCCATCCGTTCGATTGACCGGGCGCTGCCGATTTTGAAAGCCGGCTATTCGCTGAAATACGTTTTTCTGCCCGACGGCATGGATCCCGACGAATTTTTGAAAGCCAAAGGCGCCGACGAATATGAAAAGGCGCTGGAAAACACGGTGCCGCTTGCCGACCTCTTGTGGCGCAAGAACGTCGAGGCGGTTGCCGCCGACACGCCGGAACAAAAGGCTCTGTTTGAAAAAACGCTGCTGGAGGAAGTGGCGAAGATTGCCGACGAAAAAGTGCGCGGTTATTATCTGCAGGACATGAAAAACCGGATTTACGAGCGTTTTCGTCGGCCGGCGCGGGAAGAGCGAACGGAAAGAAACACCGATTACCGGCGAAGTGCCGACGGGAGCGGACGCAAGAAAAACGACAAAACGGCAAAGGCGGTTGCCCGGCCGCAGCCGGTGAGGATTACGCTGGACGAACTGGTCGGCAAGTTTATTGCCGCGGCGATGTTCTGTTATCCGTGCCTGATCGGGGAATATGAAGAAAAAGCCGGCATGTTTGAAATCAAGGACAGCGATCTGAAGCTGCTGCTGGAAAAAATGGCGGAAGTTTATCACCGGGACGAACCGGCGGACAGCGGCGCGTTGTATACGGCGCTGAAAGAAGAGGAAGCTTCCGGTTATGTCGACCGTCTGTGGGAAGTGAAGATGCTTCGTCAGCAAAATCCGGATCTGCGCAAGCTCCGGCATGACATTGACAACAAGATCCTCGAGATGCAGCTTCGCCAGCTGGAAAACGAGATTAAGGAATGCCTGCGGGAGATTGAAACCGCCGAGTCGTTCCCGAATGAGACTTACCGGCGCTACGAAATGCTGAAAAAAGAGCGGGAAACCCTTTTGGCCGAACAGCAGGCCGATCCTTCGCTTTAGGGCAGAAAACGGCCGGTATATTCACTTTGGTTGTATTGTCGTTTGCAAAAGGTTAATTATTTATAAACAGTACTGTTGACAAATTGACAATAAAACTCTAAAAAAGAGCCGCTAGCAACTTGTTTGCCGGATGCAACGTCCGGCTGAAAAATCGATTTTTGGGAAAAAATATGTCAGACACAGAAAATCAGGACTTTTATGAAGCAGGCGCAGCGGATGCCCCGCTGATTGACAGTTTGGGCAGCGCTATCAAACGGATTGTCGAAAAAGGCAAAACCCGCGGCTATATTACGGTGGAAGAGCTGAACAAGGCTTTGCCGTCGGAAAAAGAGTCTTCCGAACAGATCGAAGACATTATGTCCGAAATTTCCGATATGGGAATAAGCATCATCTCGGAATCGGAAGCGGACAATTTTGAACCGGAAGAAGAAGCCGAAGAAGACGAAGACTATGAGGAGACCGGCAATTTCGACGAAAAGGAAATGGGGCGTTACGACGACCCCGTCCGTATGTATTTAAAAGAAATGGGGTCGGTCGAACTGCTCTCCCGTGAAGGGGAAATTGCGATCGCCAAGCGGATTGAGGCCGGCAAAACGGTTATGATCGACGGCTTGTGCGAAAGCCCGATGACGATTAAGGCCATCGCTGGTTGGAAAGATGACCTTTTGTCGGGCAAAATGCAGTTGCGCGACGTGGTCGATCTGGAAATGATGTACGGCGATGATCCGGAAGCCCTCGTTTACGAAGACGAGGAAAGCACGCCGGTCGACAGCCTGGAAAAAGTGGTAGCCGAGCTGGAAAAAAAGGAAAATCTCGACGATATTGACGAGGACCTGGAAGACGACATGGACCTGGAAGACGCCGTTGACGACGAAGACGGCGCGGACGAAGACGAGGACGCTGCCGACATTGACGGCGAAAGCGACGTTGATCCTGCCGACGGCGGCGAGCATCTGGACGATGCCGGCGACGGCGTGGGCGGTCATTCTTCCGCTTCCGTCTCCGCCATGGAAGAGGCGTTGTGGGAACCGGTGCTGGAAATTCTTACCAAAATCTCCAGCTATTATGACGATTTGAAGAAAATCCAGAGCCAGCGGGTGGAGGCCATTCTGGCCGGCAAGAGCATCAAACCGGCGGTTGAAAAGAAATATGTTCAGGTCAAGAAGGAACTGGTCGAACTGATGAGTTCCATTCACCTCAACGCGGTGCGGATCGAACAGCTGGTGGAACAGCTGAACGATCTTAACAAACGCCTGATGGGGCTGGAGGGAAAACTGCTGCGTTATGCTCTGGCATGCAAAATCAAGCGTGAAGATTTTTTGGAAGCTTATCAGAAGTCGGAGCTTGACCCCAACTGGGTAGAAAACGTTTCGCACAAAAAAGACAAACACTGGCAGGAATTTGTCACCAAGTACGGCACCGAAGTGCTGGAACTGCGCGACAGCGTTGCCCGCATGGCGCAGGAATGCGGACTGCCGATTACCGAATACCGCCGGATGGTCGATACCATCAAAAAGGGCGAACGGGAAGCCGAACGTGCCAAAAAGGAAATGATCGAGGCCAATCTGCGGCTGGTAATTTCGATTGCCAAAAAGTATACCAACCGCGGGCTGCAGTTCCTGGATCTGATTCAGGAAGGCAACATCGGTCTGATGAAGGCGGTTGACAAATTCGAATATCGCCGCGGCTATAAGTTTTCGACTTATGCCACTTGGTGGATCCGTCAGGCGATTACCCGTTCGATTGCCGATCAGGCGCGGACGATCCGTATTCCGGTGCATATGATCGAAACCATCAACAAACTGGTGAGAACCTCAAGACAAATGCTTTCGGAAATGGGACGGGAACCGGTGCCGGAAGAACTGGCGGCGCGGCTTTCGATGCCGCTTGAGAAGGTGCGCAAGGTGATGAAGATTGCCAAAGAGCCGGTCAGCCTGGAATCGCCCGTCGGTGACGAAGAAGATTCCTCCCTCGGCGATTTTATCCCCGACGAGAGCGCTTTGCAGCCGCTTGATTCCGCGATCCATACCAACCTGAAAGAAACCTGCACGCGGATTTTGTCTTCGCTGACGCCGCGCGAGGAACGCGTTCTGCGGATGCGTTTCGGCATCGGTATGAACACCGACCATACGTTGGAAGAGGTCGGCCAGCAGTTTAACGTCACCCGTGAACGCATTCGTCAGATCGAGGCGAAAGCTCTGCGCAAGCTCAAACATCCGAGCCGTTCGCGCAAACTGCGTTCGTTTCTGGATCAATAAACTTCTGCCGACCGACGCAAGCAGTATATTAACTGTTCCGAGCTGTATTTGTCCGGCCAACGGGCTGTGCAAGCCCGACGGCCGGGCAGAAGGTCTGCATCCGCCTGCTTGCGCAGACGTGAACCGTAAAAGCAAAGCCCCGGTTTTTCCGGGGTTTTGCTTTATTGCGTTTCTAACAGCAACCCCTCGTTTTTCTCGGGGCAGAATGCTTTATGCCGAAACAACACCGTTCTGCGTCTTTGATCATGGTCAAGCCGCAGGCTTTGCCGCTGTTTTGGAAAAACAGAATTGCCGGAAAAGTTCTGCGCCGGATGTAAATTGCATGGCTTGCGGCTTTGTCTGCAGGCTTTCTCCGTCTGATGCAAAAGAGTGAACATTGCTTTCAGGGAGCAAAATCGCGCGAGACTGCCGGCCGGGCCGGAGTTTTTTCTGAGGCGGAAAAGGGACGGAAGACGGGGCGGAAAGACGGAAACGCGAGCCGACAAAAGTGGAAAAAAGAAAAACGGAAAGGTGAAGCATTAACGGCGCAGGAAAGGGCAAAGCGAGGGAAAAAAGGAAATGTTGCGAAGAAGAGAGGCAAACGCGGCAAAGAACGGCGAAGAAGTCGTTGCGGCAAGGCAGAAAATGCCGGCAAAAGAAGAAGAAGGCGGCAGAAAGAGTATGGACGGAAAGGTTCGTATAAAATGACGATATTGTTGTAACGTGAGGAAGAAGAAGCGTAAACGGAAAGCAGGAAAGAGGTAATGTTGTGTTCCCCAAACAGGTTTGCAAATCAACAAACCGTATGGAGTTATTGCCGGTTCAGACCAATGCCGCAATTCGGCAATTATATCCGTCAGCCGTTAAACAAATCTTACGACGAAACAAGGCGGAAGGGAAACGCCGGCAGAAAAGTCTTGTTTCCCGGCCGTGTCGGCGCTATTATCAAAAAAATCGGAGACTTTTTCAAAGGAGACTATCTGCAAATGACATGCAATTATTCGGATGAAGACAAACGGCAAATGCTGATCACGGCCAAGTCCAGAAACAAATCGAGGTTACGGGAACTGATTGATTTCTGCCGTCTTTCCGGTTTTCGGAAACTGGGGATTGCAACCTGTGCCGGCGTACTTGTCTACGGCGCCCGGCTGGCCCGATTGCTGGAAGAGGCCGGTTTTGAGGTTTTTATCATCAACTGCAAGGAAAGCGGGCTGAAGGCTTCCGAGCTCAACGAGGAGTTGCGCGGGCCGAGCTGCGATCCGTTGTCGCAGGCGGAATATTTAAACGGCAAAGGCACCGAGCTGAACATTATCGTCGGCCTTTGTCTCGGTCACGGACTGTTGTTTGAAAAGCATTCGGCGGCGCCGGTGACGACTTTTCTGGTCAAAGACTTTGCCACCGGACATAAAACGGCGGAAAGTCTGGTGCAGGGCTGAGGCTGCCGGAGAACGGCGGCGGTTATTTTCCGGCTTCTTTCTTTTTGCCCGGCAGATGTTTGATTTTTTCGTCAACGATGTAAAGCGGCCGGCGTTTCACTTCAACGAAAATTTTGGCGATATATTCGCCGATGACGCCCAGGGAAAGAAGCTGCACGCCACTGAAGCAGGTAATGAGGGTGATGGTTGACGACCAGCCGGCAACGGTTCCGCGGGCGTTCCAGGTAAACAGGATGCGGATGATGAAAGCGGCGCCGAGCAGCGAAATGAGAAAGCCGAGCAGGGTAACCAGCCGGAGCGGTACGATTGAAAAGCTGGAAACGCCGTTCCAGGCAAAGGCCAGCATTTTTTTCAGCGGATATTTGGTGGTGCCGGCGGTGCGGGGCGTGCGGCTGTAATACACGCTGTCCGACTTGAAACCGACCAGCGGCACCACCGCGCGCAGAAACAAATTGCGTTCGGGAAAACGTTTCAGCTGTTCGACGGCCCGCCGGGTCATCATTCTGAAATCCGCGTGATTGTAAACGATTTTGACTCCGAGCATCAGCAGCAGCCGGTAAAAGGCCTGGGCGCTTACCCGTTTGAACCAAGTGTCGGAAGAGCGTTCCCTGCGGACGCCGTAAACGATGTCGGCGCCGGCTTTGATTTTTTGGAGCATTTCAACGATGCAGTCGGGATCGTCCTGCAAATCGGCATCGATGGTGACGTAGATGTCGGCTTCGTTATCAAACATGCCTGCCAGGATGGCGCTCTGGTGACCGAAGTTGCGTGACAGCCGCAGGGCCTCGAAGAAGGGAGTTTTGCCGACGCCCTTTTTTAATATCTGCCATGTATTGTCGGCGCTGCCGTCGTCGACGAACATAACCCTGCTGTTTTTGTCGATCAGCTTTTCTCCGAGCATTTTGTTCATCAGCGTTTCCATGCGCTTAAGCGTCGAGGGCAGCGCTTCTTCTTCGTTGTAGCAGGGAATGACAATCAGCAGTTTTTTTCCGGACATCGTTTTCCTCCTTGGTGTGTACAGCTTCCGTTTTTTGTTAGACAACATTTCAAAGCCGTGTTAAATAATAAACGATTTGGAATAATCTGCAATAATTAAGTTTAATCCCTTTCCGGCGGCAGACCATGGCAAAAGTTTCGGATATGCGGAACGTTTTCTTTTTCGTTGGCAGGGAACCCGAAAAAATGAAGCGGAATTTTCAGACGGCATTTTGTTATGAACATCCATCAGCGGGAGATGAAAAATGGTTAAAGTTTCGGTTCTGATTCCTTTTTACAATTCGGAAGCTTTTCTCAAACCCTGCATCGACAGCGTGTTGCGGCAGACTTTTACCGATTTTGAGTTGATTTTGCTCAACGACGGTTCGACCGACGGTTCGGAACGGATCGTGAAAGAATATGACGATCCGCGGATCAGATATTATTCCAACGGCAAAAACCTAGGCATTCCCGTCAGTCACAACAAGCTGATGGACTATGCGCGGGGCGAGTATCTGGCACTGGTCGACAGTGACAACCTGTGTTGTCCGGACCGCCTGGAAAAGCAGGTGAAATATCTGGACGAACATCCGGACGTGACCATTGTCGGCAGTTGGGGAAAGCTGTTCAACCATATGCCGGCAAAGTCGCTTTTCGCCAAAGTCAAAAAGTTTGTCATCAACATGGGCTGGGTCTGGTGCCAGCCGGAGGTCGTGACGATGGAAGAAACGCTCCGCGGCAACACCTGCATGCATTCTTCAATGATGATCAGACACCGGGATTTTCAGGCCAAAAACATTCGTTATGACCCCGGTTTTGCGGTGGCGGAAGATTATGACTTGCTCCGGCAGACGCTTGCCGGCGGCCTGAAGATTCGCAACATCGGGGAAGTGTTGTTTTTGTACCAGCTGCACAGCGACAACATTTCGATCACCAAGAAGCAAATGATGAGAGAAGCCGATGCCAGGGTTAAGCAGGACATCCGCAAGTTTCTCAAAATCGAAAAATATCGTCCTTATCCCTATTGGCTGGTTATTTTGCGCAAGCTCAGGCTGGAAATGTTTTTATGATTGAGATTCCGTGGCTAAGAAGCGATGTTGCCGCCAATATCCGGAACAATTTCGCCTTTTATTTCGGTTATGAGCGCTTTGGCCTTTATGCCGCATGCGTTGCCGCGGTCATTGTCCTGAACTGTATGGCGGTAAAGTTTTTCTTTGCCGGAGAATATCGTTTTTCCGCCGGAAACCGGCGTTTTTTCTTTAACCGGAAGGACAAATCCGAGCTGGCGGGTGCGGCGGCGCTGGCTTTTTCGTTTCTGTTGTATGCGCTCAATCTGTTTTCGCTTGAGCTTTCGGTGTTCGGCAATTATGATCAGATGGTGGTTAACAACATTCTCGACATGCGGCGCGGGTTGCAGCCGGTTTTCACTTCCATGCGCTTTAATCCGGCAGCAGGAATCGATCACAACATTATTTACGGCATTACGCATCATTATGCGCTGATCGGCGGCTGGGTTTTGCTTAAGCAGGCGCTTTGCCTGTGGCTGCTTTACAGGTTTTTTGTCTTTGTTCCGGCGGCAAGGCGCCTGTTTATGCTGGCTGCGGTCAATTTTCTGCCGGCGGTGTTCTGGGTCAACGGCATCGTTTATTCCGAGCAGAACACCTTGATTTTTGTTTTGCTCAGCCTGACGGCGCTGCAAAAATACGACGGCCGGCACGGTTTGCGGCAATTGCTGTGGTTTGCCCTGTGGGCCAACCTGGCGATTTATACCAAGGAAACCAACATTTTCGTTTACTTCGGTATATTGCTTTATCTGGTGCTGGCAAAAGTTTGGGCGGGAAAAATCACCCTTCGTTCCTTTCTCTCGCCTTTTAAAACCGTAGCAGGCATGCCGGCGGAATATATTTTGTTTTGGAGCATGCTGCTGTTTTCCGCAGGTTATTTGCTGCTAAGCAACCTTTTGACCGACGGCGCCTATGTCAGACATCATCATCAGGAACTGCCGACGCTGCTGGCGATCAATGCGGCGGAGCTGTGTCTGGCCGCCGCGGCGCTTGCCGTGTTTGTCCGCAATGTACTGCGCCGCGGATTTGAAGAAACCGGCGCCGTGGCGGAAGGGGTGCTGAGCGGCTGCCTGATTATCGTTTACTATGTCGTTTTTCATTTGCAGATCGCCTGTTTCCCCGACCGCTACAAAACCTGGTACATGTATCTGCCTTCGGTGTTTTGTACGGCTTATCTGTTTGTCAACGTAAAGGACCGGCGGCTGCTGGCGGCGTTTTTTGTGCCGCTGATGCTCTGGTCGGCGTGGCAGAACGGCAGAATCCGGAGCCGGGAAGAAGGAACGGACCGCCGGGAACTGGCCGAATTTATGGCGTCCGTCGCCGATCGGCCGGCAGTTTTTTTCGTTTCTGGAAAAGACAGCGACGACCTGTGGAAACTGGAGTGTTTTGACAGTGCCTTGAAATATGCCGTCGGCGGAAACGACATCCGTTTTAAAACCGACATGGAAATTCCGTCTGCCAAACGGCAGATTCTTACCGGCGAAAATTATTATGGGATACGGAGGGAAGCGCCCGCGGAAGGCGACTATGCCGTCATCCGCCGGAATGAGGAAAAACGACCGGAAAACTGCGGCGAAACGGTTTGGCAAAACCGCGTTTATGAGGTATGCAGAATAAAAAGCAAGGAACGGGAAGATAAGAAATGAAGCTTGTTTTAACGACGATATTTTAAAGTCGGCATGTAGACATTTCTTCCCTGTTCCGCACCGTCCGTATCCTCTTTTGCGATCCCGACAGGGAGCTGCCGCCGGCCGTGTCGGCGTACGGGCGCCGTTCTTCCCGTTTTGCCGCAAAGAAAAACTGCTGCCGGGTTAATTCCGTCAAACCTGAACAAAAGCCGAAACGAACGGAAGAGGGCGGTGTGTACATGCAATTTTGCCGTCGACAACCGCGGCCGGCCGTGATAAAGGTTATTGAAAGATAAACATCAAAAGTAAAGGCAGGGACAAACACATGCGCGAAGAACCGTTGTTTAACGACGATATTTTAATTTCCATATACCGGCATTTCAATTTTTTCTTCACCTGGAGCGGTTTGATCGTATATGCGGCGATTGTGTTGGCCGTGCTGTTCCTAAACTGGCTGCTGGTGCGTTTTTTGTTTAAGCGGGAGAAGCTTTCCCTGCTGCCCGACGCAAGATATGCGTTTGTCGACGCGCCGGCGGCCAAATGGGGGGGGGTGACCGCGCTGGCGCTGTCTTTTGCCGCTTATGCCGCGGCAACTCTCACTCAGGAAAATACGCTGCTGAACAATTTTGACCTGATGAGCGTCAACGCGATAAAAAACATGTATTGGGGCAATTTGCCGATTGTTGATCCGATCCGTTTCACGCCGTTATCCAATCTTGACCAGAATCTGGTTTACGCGGTTACCCGCAACTATGCCGTAATTGACTACTGGATCGTTTTCAAACAGTTTATATGCCTGTTTCTGCTTTATCGCTTTTTTTCCTTCATTCCGGTTGTCAGACGGTTGTTTCTGCTGGCCGTGATCAATTTTCTGCCGGCGGTGTTCGTCGTCAACAACATGATCCATACCGAGCAGCTGATCCTCATTTTCGTTTTGCTCAGTTTTATGTTTCTTGACAAGTATGCCGCCACACAAAGGGCGTCGTATCTGCTGTGGTTTACGGTTTTTGCCAACCTGGCCGTTTATACCAAGGAAACGGCGGTGCTGTTTTATGCGGGACTGCTCGGTTACATGATACTGCGGCGGGTGTTCTGCGGAGAAATCGGGTTGGAATCTTTTCTTTCGCCGTTTAAGATGGTGGCACGGATGCCGGCGGAATATATGCTTTTTTGGACGTTGTTCATTTTTCTTACCTGTTATCTGCTGTTGCAGGATCCCCGGGTGGACGACGCCTATCTGCAAACTCACCATGCCGCTTTGCCGGTGGTCGTTGCCATTAACAAGTTGGTGCTGGGACTAAACGTTCTGGCTTTGCTTTTGTGGTCGGTCAAGACTCTGCGGCGCAAAGAGGAGAAAAACAACCTATTGTGCGAGGGTGTGCTGCTGGGTTGTACTTTGGTGACGGCCGTCGTTGTTTTCAAACTGCAGGTGGTGGTCATTCCGGATTATTACAAGACCTATTACCTTTATCTGCCGGCCGTGTTTTGCAGCGGTTATATTTTTTCCTTTTTCCGCCGTCGTTTGTGGCTGTGGGCACTGTTTGCGCCGATTGTCCTGTATGCCGGCTATGTCAATTACAACACCTACATGCGCGAGGAAGGAGAGGAGAGGCGCGGGGTGGCGGAGTTTATCGTTTCCCGGGCCGAAAACGAAGCCGTCAGCATCTATGTCTATTCGCAGGAAATGACGGCGCACAGATGGTGGAAGGTAACCGGCTGGGCGGCGGCGCTGAAATATCTTTATCCGGCCGGCGACATCGTGTTCAAAACGGCTTTGCGCTTTTCCGATTTCCATGTCGAAAATGATATGGATTCTTACGAAGTCCGGGTAGCGCCGCCGGTTCCCGGCGATTATATACTGGTGCATAAGATTAATTCGCCATCGTTTGAACCCGGAAAAAATTACGTTCCGGTTTATGAAAACGAAGTTTATACGATTTATCGGACGGGAACTCAGGATGATTAGACTGTACCGCATGTTGGAAAACGTCTGGTTCGGTTGGCCGCAGAAGCTACGGTTTCTGCTGACGGGCGGTTTTAACACCGTATTCTCCTACGGGTTGTTCGTTCTGATGGTGGCAGCGATCGGCATACCATACAAAATTGCGATTGCGGCCGGTTATATCATTTCGACCAACGTATCGATTTTTACCATGCGCTACTACGTTTTCCGCTCGAAGGGAAGTTTGAAAAAGGAATACGCCAAGGCCTGGGGCGTTTATCTTACCACCATGCTGATCAACTATGCGGCCATGTATGCGATGGTTGATCTCGGTGCGGTAAACGAACTCCTGGCGCAGGGCATTTACACGGTATTGATTACGGTTTTTACCTATCTGATGCACAAGTATTTCAGTTTTGCCAAATAAGTTTCATTCGTAAAACCTCTTGTTCAATTCAATCTCAAGCTTTTCGGCTCCGAAACGTTCTGTCAGGGTTGGGGTTGTTGACAGCAGGGATGTTCCGAGTCCGAAACCGTGTTTATCGATTTTTGCCCCGGAAAGCTCAAGCACCGTCGGCGCAATGTCGAGAGCCGAGTGCGGCTTGTGAATGCTGCCGCTTTGACTGCCGTTGACAACGATAAAAACGTTGTCCCGGTTTCCCGTAATATTTTCGGTAAAAGGGCAGGACATCATGAGGTGATCCCCGACGATTACGAACAGCGTGTTTTTATAAAAACTCTGTTGCTCAGCCCAGTCAAGAAATTCCCGCAGCATTTTGTCCGCGCAAAAGACGGCGGTTTCCATACTGTCGTTTTTCTGAGGGCAGTGCGGTGAAGGCAAACCTTGCGGAAAATGGGTTTCGATCGTTTGCGCCAGAATAAAAAACGGTTGTCCGCGATGATGGCAGTTCAGTATTTTGTCTTTTAACGCGGCATACAAGTCATGGTCGGAGATGCCCCAGTCGTTGAGCGGATATTTCCGTTTGTAACGCGCAATAATTTTATCTCTGTCCAAATATTCTTTGAAACCGGCATTTTTGATAAAACTGTCAATATGTGCGAACTTTTTATCGCTTCCCAAGATAAAAACCGTTTGGTAACCGGCCTCGTTAAACGTGCCGACAATTGACGGATAAGAGGTCAGATAACGGTAATCATAGTCTTTGACCAGATTCAGTATGTCATGCATTTCGAGCGGCAGTCCGTATGTAAAAGCTACCGTTGCCGCCGCGGTATTTCCCAAGGGCTTCAACGTCGCCCGTCCGCTGAAGGACAAGTGTCGTTTTTGCAGTTTTTCAATGTTGGGAATCAGATTTTTTTCCTTATAGTTGTTAAAATCATATTCCATACTTTCAAGCATGATAAAAACAACGTTTTTTTCCGCTTTTTTCAGAACCGGTTTGCTTCTTGTGCAATTTTGCCGCAAAATATCGGATTGCGGGAGAGATAAATAGTTTTTTGTCAATCGGTTCAAAACGTGGTCAGCCTGTTTTTGTTCCCGCGTCCGAAAATTTTTGTCTTCATGCAGCGTTCCCGGTAAAAAGACCGTTACGAAATCGGTGTACAGAACAAAACAGAACAGGGAAGACAAGAAAAACAAAACAATGAGGACAAGATGTTTTCTGCCGGCAAAATATATTAATCCGGACAGACCGGCAAAAGGCGGTATGGCGGTCGCAACGACGGGAAGTATGTTTTTGATGTACAAGACGTCTCCGGCGCTGAATAAGATAAGCCTTAACGACAGGTCGGAACGCGCAATATAAAAAGTCAGCAGCAGAATGAAGGTTGTCAGAGCCGCCAGAAAGACAACGCAAAAGTTTCTGAACATTTTTCACCATAAAGGTTCGTTTACGGTGAAAATTATTTACGGCTTTGGCAAAAGCTTTCCTGTTGATATTCAGTTTTTTTCTTGTGTCCGAAGAAATAATGTCCTATAAGAAGGCTATCTAAAACAAACGAACTTTTACGGTGACGAGTGTTCGTTTAGCCCGCAAGATAGGTTTTGACCGCGTCGTCGCGCTCAAACAGATAAAGCAGGGTGCGCAGCGCCTGTCCGCGCGGGCTTGCAAGGTCGGGATCGGCGGCTATGATCATCCGCGCGTCTTTGTTGGCGGTAATCAGCAGATTTTGGTGTTCGGGCATTTCTGCCAGCCGGAACTGTTCGGCGCCGCTCTGGCGGGTGCCGAGAATTTCTCCGCCGCCGCGCAGTTTCAGGTCTTCTTCCGCAATCAAAAAGCCGTCTTCGGTATCGCGCATGACGTTCAGCCGCACACGCGAGGTTTCGCCCAGCGGATAACCGTAAAGCAGAATGCAGACGGCAGGTTTGACCCCACGTTTGACCCGTCCGCGCAGCTGATGAAGCTGCGCCAGTCCGAAACGCTCGGCGTGTTCGACGATCATGACGGTGGCTTCCGGCACGTTGACGCCGACTTCGATTACGGTAGTGGCCACCAGCAGTTTGATTTCGCCGTTTTTGAAACGTTCCATCACGGCGTCTTTTTCCTTTTCTTTCATCTTGCCGTGTACCAGGCCGACTTTGTCGCCGAAAGTCTTTTGCAGAATTTCGAAACGGTTTTCGGCAGCCGCCAGATCGATTTTTTCCGACTCTTCGACCAGCGGGCAGACCCAGTAAACCCGTTCGTCGTTTTCCGTTTTGCGTTTGACGGCGGGAATGATTTCGTCGATTTTGGTAAGCGGCATTACTCTGGTGTCAACCGGTTTGCGTCCTTCGGGAAGCTGGTCGATTTTGGAATATTCCATGTCGCCGAAGGCGGTCAAAATCAGTGTCCGCGGGATAGGGGTGGCCGTCATCACCAGAACGTCGGCGCGGCTGCCTTTGTCCGAAAGGTTTAAACGCTGGTGGACGCCGAAGCGGTGCTGTTCGTCAATAATCACACAGGCCAGGTCGGCAAAAGTCACGTCTTCGACAAACAGGGCGTGGGTCCCGATCAGGATGTTGATTTTGCCCTCTTTCAGTTCTTCCAGCAGCTGCGTTCTGGCTTTGCCTTTGATACGGCCGGTCAAAAGCGCGGCCTTGAGGCCGATTTCTTCCAAAAGCGGCGCAATGACGTCAAAATGCTGTTTGGCGAGAATTTCCGTCGGCGCCATGATTGCCGCCTGGGTGCCGCATTCGACCGCGTTGAGCATGGTAAGCAGGGCAACGATCGTTTTGCCGCTGCCGACGTCGCCCTGAAGCAGTCGCAGCATACGGCTTTCGGCAGCCTGGTCGCGGTAGATTTCCGCCAGCACTTTTTCCTGTGCGGCGGTGAGCGAAAACGGCAGACGTTCAAGAATCCGGCGGCGGAGCATGCCGTTGCCGGCGATCTTGCGGCCGACCTGCTTTTTTACCTTTTCCCGCACCAATGCCAGTGCCAGCTGGTTGGCCAGCAGTTCGTCATAAGCCAGCCGCATGCGGGCAGGGCCGGACGGCAGCAGGTCGCTGCCGCCGCGGGGATGGTGCGCCCGCCGCAGGGCTTCGGCAAAAGACGGCAGGTTCAGGGACTTTTGGTGGTTTGTCTCCAGCCACTCGGGCAGCGGCGGTACCAAAGACAGCGCGTGCTGAACCAGCCGGCAGATAAATTTGTTGGTAATTCCCGCGGTCAAACCGTAAACGGGTTCGATTTCCGGAATCTGCCAGCCGTTTTCCGGGGCGACGATATAATCCGGATGGCTCATCTGCCAACGGCCGTTGAACAGTTCGGTTTTGCCGCTGACCAGACGTTCGCACCCTTCCGGCAGGTTTTTGCGGATAGAATCGGGATAGGCTTTGAAAAAAACGAGCGTCAGTTCGTTTCCCGCCTCGTCTTCGCACAAAACCTGATAGGGCTGCTTGCGGCTTTTGGGAGCAATATGTTCGATTACCCGGATCAGAACGGTGTTGATTTCGCCGTTTTTGAGAGCATGGACGGAAGCCGCCCGCCGGCGGTCGTTGACGGCATAGGGCAGATGCCAGAGCAGGTCAATGATTTTTCCGATGCCGAGGTTTTCGAGCAGCGCGGCGTATTTGTCGCCGACACCGCGAACGGACGAAGGCGAAGCAAACAAGGGGTATAAAAAAGACGGCCGCATATCTTTCTGCCTCGAAAAAAAAGGTTGCTATCGCCGGTAATTGTATATATTTTTGTGAGAGAAGTAAACAAGAAGATAAAGCCATGGCGAAAAACCCCGATCAGGATCCGATTTCCGTTTCTTCCGTCAGCGAAGGTTTTGAACCCTTTGCGGTGGCAGACCTCTGGCGGCAGAGCGAAACGGACATTTTATATATAGCCAGCGACGGCGTGGTGCTGGAACAAAATGCCGACATTTTGCAGGCTCTGCTTCCGCAGGCGGAAATTTTGCGTTTCCCGGCCTGGGATACGGTGCCGTATGACCGGGTTTCGCCCAACGTCAACATCATCGCCCGGCGTACCGATACGCTCGGCAAACTGGCTTTTGCACCGGAAGCAAAGCGTCCGCGGATCATTGCCGCCAGTGTCGGCGCGATTTTGCAGAAACTGCCGCCGAAGCGGATATTCCTTAACTCAATGAAAGAAATTAAGGTCGGCGAAAGTCTGAATTTCAACGATTTTTTACACTATGCGTCGGTTAACGGCTACAGCCGGGTCGAACAGGTGATGGAACCGGGAGAATATGCCGTCAGGGGAGATATTCTCGACATTTTTCCGACCGGTACGACGGAACCGCTGCGTATTGACCTGTTCGGCGACGAGGTGGAAAAAATCCGCACTTTCGACGTTTTGAGCCAGCGCACCACGGGCGAAAAAAAGAGCTATCTGTTCCGGGCGGCGGGCGAAGTGGTTTTGGACGACAATACGGTCAAAACTTTCCGCAGCCGTTACCGGGAGGCTTTCGGCGCCGCTTTTAAGGACGACGAAATTTACGAAGCGGTGTCCAACGGGCGCAAGTATATGGGAATGGAAAACTGGCTGCCGTTTTTCTATGAGGAGCCGTTACCGCCCCTGTTTGACTATCTGCCGCGGGCAAAGATCGTCGTCGGGCGCAACGCCGACGCGGCGCTTGCCGCCAAAAGCGAAAGCATTGCCGACCATTATGTTTCCCGTCTGGAAGCGCTCAAAGTCAAAAATCAGGGCGAGGCGGACGCCTATCGTCCGGTGGCGCCGGAACTGATGTTTCTTGCGGCAAAAGAGTTTTCCGCAATCGTCGAAAAACGGCGTGCGGTGACGCTGACCGGACTTAATCTGCCCGACGGCGGCGGCAACAAAGACAGCGGCGTGTTGCCCGGGCGTGACTTTTCCGCCGCCAAGAGCGTCAATGCGGCGCAGGTTTATCTTGACCTTTTGGCCTATTTCAGCGAATACGGCAAACTAAAAAGGATTGTCTGCTGCTATACGCCCGGTTCCCGGGAACGTCTGTTTTCGCTGATCTCCGACGCCAAGGCCGAAACTCCGTATGCAGGTCTTGATTTTACCTTTGCCGAGACCTGGCAGCAGGCGCTTGACAAAGCGGCGGCAAACCGGGTGGCGATGACGGTGCTGCCGCTGCCGCACGGTTTTCGCGGGGAAGGGCTTTGCCTGGTTTCCGAACAGGATGTCTTAGGGGCACGGCAAAACCGGCGGACGGCAAAAAAAGTAACTTCAAAAGACTTTATCGCCGACATTTCCTCGCTCAACATCGGCGAGCTGGTGGTGCATATCGAACACGGTATCGGCCGTTTCATGGGGCTTGAGAACATCACGGCCGGCGGTGCGCCGCATGACTGTTTGAAAATCGTTTATGCCAACGACGACAAGCTGTTCGTGCCGGTGGAAAACATTGAAACCGTTTCCCGTTACGGGATAGACGACGACAATATTCAGCTGGATACGCTCGGCGGCGCGGCCTGGGAAGCGAAAAAGGCAAAAGTCAAAAAAAGGATTCACGAAATTGCCGAAAAACTGATTGCCATCGCCGCGCAGCGTCAGTTGAAAAAGGCGGAAGCCTATGTTGCGCCGGAAGGGCTTTATGACGAGTTTTGCGCCGGTTTTCCTTATAATGAAACCGAAGATCAGCTGAATGCGATCGGTGACGTGCTGGGCGATCTGGCAGCCGGTATTCCGATGGATCGGCTGGTCTGCGGCGACGTCGGCTTCGGCAAAACCGAAGTTGCGCTGCGGGCAGCGTTCGCCGTGGCGATGGCAGGCGCGCAGGTGGCGTTGATCGTGCCGACGACTTTGCTGGCGCGGCAGCACTATTATAATTTCAAACAGCGGATGGCCGGTTTTCCGCTCAACGTGCGCATGCTTTCGCGGCTGCAGACGCCGGCGGAGGCGCGAAAAGTTAAGGAAGGCCTGAAGGACGGCGCGGTCGACATTGTGATCGGCACTCATGCGCTTTTGGCCAACAACATCGAATTTGCCAACCTCGGGTTGCTGATTATTGATGAGGAACAGCATTTCGGCGTTGCGCACAAGGAAAAGTTGAAAAACCTCAAGGCTGACGTGCATGTGCTGACGCTGACCGCCACCCCGATCCCGCGGACGCTGCAAATGTCTCTGACCGGGGTCAAGCAGCTTTCGATCATTGCCACTCCGCCGGTTGACCGGCTGGCGGCGCGTACCTTCGTGATGCCGTTTGACGGGGTAATGATTAAGGAAGCCATTTACCGCGAGAAATTCCGCGGCGGCCAGACTTTTGTGGTCTGTCCGCGCGTTTCCGACATTGCCCGCGTGTTTGATGTCTTGCAGGAACTGGCGCCGGACGCAAAGATTCTGGTTGCCCACGGACAGATGCCGGTCAAACAGCTGGAAGAGGTGATGAACGACTTTGCCGACCGCAAGGGTGACATTCTGCTTTCGACCACGATCATTGAATCGGGGATCGACATGCCGTCGGTCAACACTATGATCGTTTACCGGGCGGACATGTTCGGTCTGGCTCAGCTTTACCAGCTGCGGGGACGGATCGGACGCTCAAAAGTACGCGGGTACTGCTATTTTACGGTGCCGGCACAAAAGAATCTGAAACCGATCGCCGAACGGCGGCTGAGCATTCTGCAGGCGCTTGACAGTCTGGGCGCCGGTTTTTCGCTGGCCAGCCACGATATGGATATCCGCGGTTCCGGCAACATTCTGGGTGAAGAACAGTCCGGGCATATCAAAGAGGTGGGCATTGCCCTTTATCATCATATGCTGGAGGAAGAAATCGCCCGCATCAAAGCCGGCGCCGCGGCAGCGGAAACGGACGGCAAAGCGGCCGCTGACTGGAGCCCGCAGATCGTTACCGGCGTACCGATCATGATTCCCGAAAGCTATGTCCGCGACCTTGGCGTGCGGCTGGGACTTTACAAGCGGATCGGCGGGCTGGAAACGCCGGAAGCGTTGCTTGACATGCGGGAAGAGCTGGTTGATCGTTTCGGTCCCGTTCCGCCGGAGGTTGAAAATCTGCTGAAAACGGTGGAGATCAAACAGTTGTGCAGGGCTGCCAACATCGAAAAGGTAGACGCCGGCGCCAAAGGTTTTCTGGTCGCTTTTCACAACAACGTTTTCCGCTCGCCGGAAAAACTGGTCGAACTGGTTGCCCGTTCGTTCGGAAAGATCAAAGTCCGTCCCGATCAGAAGCTGTTGATAGAGGGAGATTTGAGCAGCTATGCCGTCCGGCTGGAAACCATAAAGAGCTGGATCGGCAAAATCAACCGGCTGTAAAACAAAACGCCGCGACGGCGGGATTTTGTCCGGTAAAAGGCCGCCGGACATCATAAACTTTCGCAAGCATAACCCGGCGGCGGTGCCGTTTTGGATCAGGCTTGTTCCTCTGCCGGCCGCGCGTCCGGTACGTCAAGCGGCATGCCTGCGTCCGTCCGCCGGCGCGGATTAAAAAAATTCCCCGAAAACGAAGGTTCTCGGGGAAAATCTCTGAAAAACAGAATTGATTTTATTTTTCGGCCGGCGCTTCCTCTTCGGACGTTTGAGCGTCAACGGCTTCTTCAGCTTTTTCTTCGGTTGCTTCGACCTGTTTTTCCTCGCTCGGAGCGGCGTTTTCCGCGGCGGCCTTTTCGTCTTCGGCAACGGTTTCTTCAATTTCCGCCTTGTCTTCTTCTACGACCGTTTCGACCGGCGTGTCGTCCTCATCTTGTCCTTCGTCGGCAACTTCGTTCGCGTCTGCTGCTGCTTTTTCGACCGGGAACAGTTTGTATTCTACCATGTCGCCGATTTCAATCCCTTTGGCTTTGACGTCGCCGGCGTTGATTTCCAGCACCGCGGTTGCCGGGTAGGGGGCAACGATCATTTTGACGGAATCCGGCTCGGCATTTTCAAAGATCCAGTAGATCATGCCGTCCCGGTCGATGAACAGCATGTCGAGCGCGATTTTGGTGTCTTTCATCCACATGGCCGTAGGAACGTTGTTGAAATCGGACAAGTCAAAGACCATGCCGGAATCGGCGTCCAGTGCGGTTCGGTTCATCAGTCCGGTGGACAGTTCTTCTTTCGTCTGCGCCAGTTCCACTTTGTAAACGTTTTTGTTGCCGTCAGAATCGGTAATGGTCAGTTCTTCCCGGTTATCCTTTGGAGAGCAGGCGGCCGTGAGCAGAAGCATCATAAAAAGTTTTAATATTTTTGACATTGTTTGTTCCTCCGTTTTCAACTACTTTAAAAAGTGTATAACAATATTTTAAAAAAGACAAACTGATTTTTAAAAAGTTTGCATTTTCCGATTTTTCTCCTTGTGTTATCGGGATTCTTACGTTAAAAATCATTATGATTTGCAATTTTAAACTGGGGTTTGAAAAAAGAATGATGTCTGGGGTAAAATATACGAAATTTGCAACCGTTCTGCTTTTGTCGGCCGGGCTTTCGGCCTGTGCCGCCGAGCGGGAGACCGTCGTTCGTGCGTCTGCGGAAGCGGATCGGCCAGCCGTTTCGACCTACCGGCCGATCCACAAGCAGTTGACGGAAACGACGATCCTCGGCTCCGACAGCCTGAACGCCCGTTATGAAGAAGAAAAGGCGATACCGGCGCCGACCAGGCCGATTATCCGCGAAGACGCGCGCAAAGAAGCCAAAATCGACAAGGACAGGGAATTCAAAAAAATAATCACTTATGCCAAGGCGGAAAAAGCCAAACGGGCAAACACGGAAAAGAAAAAGGAAGCCGCTCCGGTTAAGAACGAACCTTCGGTCGCTTATCAGGCGGCCACCATCCTGTTTGCCGACGGCAGTTCAACGGTAGTGCCTGAATATCAAGGCGAAATCCGCAAAATTGCCCGGCTGGCAAAGGAGAAAAACGCCCATATCACCGTTTACGGCTTTGCTTCCAGCCGCACCCGCGACACCGACGTTGCCACCCATAAACGGATCAATTTCAACATTTCCCTGAAAAGGGCGGAAAGCGTTGCCGCGGCTCTGATCAGGGCCGGCGCGCCGAAAAAGTCGGTAGCGGTGGAAGCTTTGTCCGACAGCATGCCGCTTTATCAGGAAGTGATGCCGGAAGGCGAACGCCTTAACCGCCGGGCCGAAATTTATGTCAGCTATTAACGGCCGCAGGAGAAAAGAACGCGGTGGATATTGATTTTGAACACAGCCTGTCTTTGGGCGGTAACATCTGGAAATTTGCGTCTTACCGTGAGGATGCCGCGGAACGGATCGCCGCGCTTTACGGGCTGCCGGCGGCGGTGGCGGCGGTAGTTGCCGCCCGCGGGATCGGCGTCGGCGAAGTTGACGATTTTTTGTATCCGAAAATGCAAAATCTGATGCCGGATCCTTTTTGCCTGAAAGATATGGAAAAAGCGGCTTTAAGGATTGCCGGCGCGGTCGAAAGGGGAGAACGGGTCGCCGTTATCGGCGACTATGACGTTGACGGCGCCACTTCATCTTCGCTGTTAAAACTTTTTCTGCATTCGGTCGGCTGTGAAGCGCCGGTCCACATTCCCGAGCGGGAGGAAGGTTACGGACCGAGCAAAACGGCGGTTGACGAATTTGCCGCTCTGGGAACGAATCTGCTGATTACCACCGATTGCGGCACAACCGCTTTCGAAGTTTTGGAATACGCCAAAAACAAAGGCATGGACGTGATCGTGCTTGACCATCACGAAGCCGAAATCCGGCTGCCTGACATTTGCGCGGTGGTCAATCCGAAGCGGCTGGACGAGAGCGACGAGTATCCCTGCCTGAAATATCTGGCAGCGGTCGGCGTGGTCTTTTTGACGGTGGTGGCGGTTAACCGCGAATTGCGAAAGCGCGGCTTTTATCAAAACCGTCCGGCGCCGGACCTGATGAAATGGCTGGACCTGGTGGCGTTGGGCACGGTTTGCGACGTGGTGCCGCTGCTCGGGCTTAACCGCGCCTTCGTCCGGCAGGGGCTGAAAGTCATGTCCCTGCGGCAGAACTGCGGACTGAAGGCCCTGGCCGACAAGGCTTCGCTTTCGGAGGCGCCCACCAGCTACCATCTGGGGTTCGTGCTGGGGCCGCGGATCAACGCCGGCGGCCGCGTCGGCGAAGCTTCCACCGGCAGCCGGCTGCTTTGCGCAACCGACGATTTTCAGGCGGCAATGCTGGCCGACAGGCTGGACGGATTCAATGCCCTGAGAAAGGAAATAGAAGCTTATGTCCTGTTGCAGGCGATCGAAATTCTGGAAGGGACGCCGCAGCCGTATCCGATCGCTTTCGTTTACGGGCACGACTGGCATCAGGGCGTGATCGGCATCGTAGCCGGAAAACTGAAGGAACGTTACGGGCTGCCGGCGTTTGTCATGTCGGTTGAAAACGACGAAGTGAAAGGGTCGGCCAGATCGGTGCCGGGGCTTAACATCGGCGCGCTGGTGATGGCGGCCAAGGAAAAGGGACTGCTGACCAAAGGCGGCGGACACAACATGGCGGCCGGCTTTTCTTTGGAAGAAAAAAATCTGGAAGCCTTCCGCCGTTTTGCCGGCGAATATGCCGAACGGGCGCTGGGTAAGGAAAAAATCGTGCCGACGCTTGAAATTGACGGCGTTATCGGTTTGAGCGCGGCCACGCCGGAATTTGCCGACAAACTCTCGCTGCTGGAACCTTTCGGCGCCGGCAATCCCGAACCCCGGCTGATGCTCGGCGGGGTGAGGATAATCCGTTCGGACATCGTCGGCAGCGGTCACGTGCGCTGCGTTCTCGGCTCGTTTGCCGGCGGCAGTCTTAAAGCGATGGCTTTCCGCGCGGCGGATTCCGAAGTCGGCAAGGCGCTGCTCAACCACCGCGGTGAACCGTTTAACCTGGCGGGAACACTAAGAAAAGACACCTGGATGGGGCGTACGCAGGTGCAGTTTGTCATTGAAGACGCAATGAGAGGATAAACGACGAATGTCAAGAAAACGCAAACGGAAAAAAAGCGAACTGAAGGCGAGGGCGGCAAACATTCAACAGCTCCGCGCAAAAGAACAGCACGTATTCATGAAGCTCGGCGCCAAGCTGAGAGCCTATTTTTTTACCGGCATTTTGGTAACCGCCCCGGTTTCGATCACCTTTTACATGGCTTATAAGATCATTTTGTGGATTGACGCCGGTGTCGGCCGTCTGCTGCCGCCGCAGCTGAAAAGCTATTATGACGACCTGCCGTTTACCATTCCCGGGCTCGGCGTGATCGTCCTCATCGTTTCGATGATTCTGATCGGTATGTTTGCCGCCGGGTTTGTCGGCAGCTTTTTTGTCCGCCTCGGCGACTGGATGGTCAAAAAGATGCCGGTCATTTCCAGCGTCTACTCTTTGCTGAAACAGGTGTTTGAAACGTTTCTTTCCAACAAAAGCCAGGCGTTCAGCCGGGTGGCTCTGCTCGAATATCCGCGCAAAGGCATCTGGATTTTGGGATTTGTCAGCACCGATACCGGCGGCGAAGTCAGGCGCATTCTCGACCGGGAGATGGTTAACGTCTTTATCCCCACCACTCCCAACCCGACTTCCGGCTTTCTGATTTTTGTCCCCCGGGAAGATTTGGTGTTTTTGGAAATGACGGTTGAAGAAGGCCTGAAATTTGTCATTTCCGGCGGCATCGTAACGCCGGAGGAAGCAAAGAAAATAAAAAAACGTTGACTTTGCGCACCGTTTCCGTACACTTGAAAATAAGTTTTTAAAATTATTAATCATTATTGTTTTATCTTTTAAATATCTTGAAATATGGAAAAGAAAATCAGTGAAACGACGCGGGTTTACACCCTGAATCGTCAACGGGCGGAAGAAAAGGCCGCACTGAAAGAACGGCTGAACCGCCGGGAAAACGAAATTTCCCTTGAAGAGTTGCTGGCTCTTGCCAGGCGTATCAAACCCGTCTGCCGCTTTGACGGAACGCATTTCAACGCGTTTTTCCGCGGCGAGCCGGAAACGGAAGGGCTGTTTTTTATCGAGCCTCTGCCGATCGACAGCCGCAGTTTTTATTTCGGTCCGCAAAAAGTTCTGAAGGCGGAGGGGCTGCGTTACCTTTGCTCGGCTGACACCTATCATGACTATTTCTGTCCGACGATTGTCAAACCGACGGTCAAGGAGGTTTTGTGCCAGCTGCCCGAAGAGGTATGCGGGCATTCGGAAGAGGTGGTTGCTTTTGAAGTCGTCCTGCCGGCACTGGATCTGTCGCTGGCCGATCCGGCATTGAAACGCCATGTGCTGGTCACGCACTTTTTCACCGGCGTGCTGCCTGAAGAAATCCGCCGGCAGCCGGTCTTGGTCGGCGAAAAACGCTACTGATTCCGCCATGGGCGGAAAATGACGAAAGCTCCGGAAATTTCCGGAGTTTTTTTTTATGCTTTGAACGTCTGCGTAAGCGGGCGGATGCAGACCCGCTCATATCTTTGCGCGGCAAAGAGGGGGCGGAACAGACAATATACGGAAAACGGAGCAATTGCTTTTATGTAAGATAATGCTTGATTTTTCTTTTTATTTATATTAAATTGCTCTCACTTCCGGAAAAGAGGGTGGATCTTCCGGCCCCGCCTGAAAGCTTTTCAGGACTACCGGGACAATAACGCAATAAATTTTAAGGATAAACTTTAATGAAAAGTATTGTAAGAGCAAAGAAAAAAACAAACCGCAGCCTGCACGCCAACCTGTGGGGCGATCCGAAGAGCCCGTTTCTTAAACGCGAATACGGTCCGGGTCAGCACGGTGCGCGCAAGAAAAAACTGACCGACTACGGCGAACAGCTGCAGGCCAAACAAAGACTGAAAACCTATTACGGCAACGTTTCCGAAAAACAGTTGCGCAAATATTATGCCGAAGCGATCAGAAGACGCGGCGATACGGCCGAACACCTGATCGGCATTTTGGAATCCCGTCTGGACAACCTGGTTTACAAAGCCAAGTTCGTGCCGACCATCTTTGCCGCCCGTCAGTTCGTCAACCACGGACACATTCTGGTCAACGGCAAAAGAGTAAACATTCCTTCTTACATGGTCAAGGCCGGCGACGTTATTTCGATCAAGGAAAAATCCCGCGAAATGCCGATGGTCGTTGCCGCGCTGGAATCCAACCTGCATGAAGTTCCTTCCTATCTGGAAGCGGATTCCAAATTCAGCGTTAAGTACGCTTTCGTTCCGAAGTTTGACGACGTTCCGTACGCGTCGGTTATGGAACCGAACCTGGTTATCGAATTCTACTCCAGATAATCCGATATCCGAAGATATGTCGAAAAGCCCCGGGATTGTGCAATCTTGGGGTTTTTTGCTTTAAATATTGTTTCGAGTATGCTTATATACTTCCATATTCACTAAATGTTATACAAGGAACCGACCGATGGATGATGTTATAATGGATAGAAGAACCGAAGAAGCGCCGGCGCAGGATGCACGCCTTAAGGTGCGGAAAAAAAAGAAAAAACGCGTCAACAGCAGTTTTTTGAACTATTTGTTCAACCTTTTTGCCTGCTGTCTGATCACCGTTTCCTTTTTGGGGATGGATTTTGTTCTTTTTGCCTCTTCGGGACCGATTAACGTCTTCAGCGGCAGCAGTTTGCGGCCGGAAGTCCTCTATCTTTTGATCGGCATTGCCGCGGCCGTGCTTGCGGTTTATTTCTGTTTGTCGTTTCTCAGCATCATTTTATATCTGCTGACCGGTCTTGCAACCGGGTTTTGCACTTATGCCATGGTCAACCAGTTTGCCAATTTCAATACCGACGGCACCGTCGGCAGTTCGGGAACTTTCGGTGCGGTTGCCGTCGGCGTGGCGGTCTTTGCCGTTCTGGCGCTGACGCCGAAAAGATACAAGGCACTTTTGGTTATGACCGCGGTTTTCTGCTTCGGCGCCGTCCTGGTTAACCAGAACGTCGAAAGAAGCGAGTTTGTCACCGATCCGGAGATGAAGCCGGTTCTTGCGGCAGATGCGGAGCCGGGGCAAAAGACGGTAACGGTTATGATCGCCAACGCGCCTTCCTACAGTTACATCAACAGTCTGAGCAATACGGAAGCGGCCGAACCGTATAAGAAACGGCTGATGCAGATTATGCTCGGTTTTTATGCCAAAAACGGCTTCCGTCTGTATCCCAACGCCTATGTCACCAACGGCAACCAGTTCATCAACGCTGCCCGCAGCCTCAACTATGCGGCGGGAGAGGAAATCTCATTTTTACAAAATCAGGTTTTGAGGGAAGGGTACTGGCAATTTAAAAACCGGGAAGATTTTGAGGCTTACCTGAAAGACAATGCGGTTTATGACAAATTAAAGGAAAAGGGCTTCAAAATCAGCGCTTATCAGTCGCACGGGATCAACTTGTGCAAGAAAGACAATGCCGATGCCGTCGACCGCTGCGTCAGCAAAATAAATTTTCCGTCAAACATTGATCCGCTCAAACTGACGACGGCGGAAAAAATGCAGGTGTTGTTTGCCCAGTGGCTGGAAAGCACCGGCTGGTTCAACGGCGAAGGCTTTATGAAAACGATATACGGCTATCTGAAACCGTTGTACAATCCGGCCAAAACTCCGGTAATCGGCACCAGCTACAAAAACCTTTACGTTCTCAATTCCTTTAAGAATTTGGAGCTGATGCTTAACGACATGGCGGCGGACAAAGGCGCCAACGCGTATTTCGTATATCTTGACCTGCCGGCGGACATGTTCGTCTATGATGACATGTGCCGTTTGAAACCGACGGAAGAATGGCTGCCCAAACGTAACCAGCCGTGGGCGGACAACAAAGCCTTCCTTGAAAAACGCAACGCTTACCTGAAGCAGACCATGTGCCTGTTCGGACAGCTGGAGAAGATGATGCAGGCCATCCGCAAGCTGCCCGGCGGCGACAAAACGACGGTCGTCATCGAAGGATTGTCCGGGGTAGACGATCTGGTCGGCACCGACAATCAGGATCTTTCCGACCGTTTCCGCAATGCGCAGATGGTTGCCTTGGCGGTACGGGCAGCGGGCAGCAGACAGTTTGTCATCAACAAGTCGATTTGTCCGACGGAAGAAATTTTGAACAACCTGTTCAACGGGGGGCCGAAATGCACGGAGTTCGGACGAACGAAACTGTCCAAGAGCACCAAAAAGGCGGTTAAAGAGTCGGTTGACGCCGTTCGTTTCACCAACGATATTGCGCAGAAGTCTTTGCAAGAGTTTAACCGCTGGTACAAAGAGTGGAACAAAGTCAACTATCAGGCGCCGCTCGTTTCCCCGCTGACGGTTTCGACGCAGCCGCTTAAAGCTTCGGAAGCGCCGGCCGCAGCCGCACCGTCGGCATTGCCGCCGCTTGAAGAAAAGGCGATTTCCGAACAAAAAGTGACAGATAAAGAAGTGAAAGTCGGCGAAGAGGCAAAAGTGGAATCGCTGGCAAAAGCAAGCGAGGAACCCGTTGCCGCAGAATAGTCCGGACACGGCGGCAGCGCCGATTTCCAAATGGCGGGCGTTTTGCCGCAACCGGCGCGCCAAAGTTTCGCTTGTCCTGCTTTTGACAATGCTTACGCTCAGTCTGCTTGCCGACGTTTTGGCCAACGACAAACCGCTTTTGGCAAAATACCGGGGTGAATTTTACTTTCCGTTGTTTAAAACCTATACCGACCTGGATTTCGGCGGAGATTTTCCGACGCCGGCGGACTACGGCGATCCCTATCTGCGCAAAAATATCGAAGACAACGGCTGGATGCTGATGCCGCCGATACCTTTTTCTTTCAATACGGTTGACATGGAAATGAACGAGCCGACGCCGTCCGCGCCGTCGCGGCGGCACTGGCTCGGTACCGATGATGAGGGCCGGGATATTCTGGCGCGCATTTTGTACGGACTGCGACTGTCCATGGCGTTTGCTTTTCTGCTTACGTTTTTTTCCTCGCTGATCGGTGTTGCCGCCGGTGCGGTGCAAGGCTATTTCGGCGGCCGGCTGGATATTTTGATGCAGCGGTTTATCGAAATTTGGGAATCTTTGCCGCAGCTTTTTATCCTGATTATCGTTTCGAGTATTTTCCTGCCGTCTTTCTGGACGCTGCTGGCAATTCTGCTCTTCTTTTCCTGGACTTCGCTGACGGGAATGGTGCGGGCGGAGTTCATGCGCACCAGGAATTTTGAATTCGTCAAGGCGGCGAGGGTGCTCGGGGTCGGCAATCTGCGAATCATATACCGGCATATTCTGCCCAACGCTCTGGTTTCCGCCGTTACCTTCATTCCGTTCATTTTATCGGAAGCCGTGGTCGCGCTGACGGCGCTTGATTTTCTCGGGCTTGGATTGTCGCATGAATATCCGTCGCTGGGGGATCTGGTGCGACAGGGCAAGGATAATTTGCAGGCGCCGTGGATCGGCATTTCCATCTTCGTCGTCCTGTCCGTTTTGCTGACGCTGCTGATTTTTGTCGGCGAAGGCGTACGCGACGCTTTGGATACAAGGAAAAACCGCCGATGAAAGCCATGTTGGAAGTCAAAAATCTGTCAGTCTCATTTAGCACCGGCGAGAACGGATGTAATCAGGCAGTCGAGGACGTGTCTTTTTCCCTTGCGCCGGGAGAAGTGCTGGGAATTGTCGGCGAGTCCGGCTCGGGAAAATCCGTTACCGCGCTTTCCGTGCTGGGGCTGCTGCCATACCCCAAAGCCAAACTGGGAAAACAAACGTCAATCAGGTTCGAAGGGCGGGAACTGGCCGGGCTGGATGACGAAAACTACCGAAAAATCAGGGGAAACCGCATCGCGTATATTTTTCAGGAACCGATGTCCTCGCTCAACCCGCTGCACACGATTGAAAAACAGATTGCCGAAAGTCTGATTTTGCATCGCGGTTTTAACGAAAAAGAGGCGGAAAAAGAAGTTTTGCGGCTGTTGAAATTAACCGGTATTCAAAACGCGGAAAAACGGATGAAGTCCTATCCGTTTGAACTCTCGGGCGGTCAGCGGCAGCGGGTGATGATTGCCATGGCAATTGCCAACCGGCCGGATATTCTGATTGCGGACGAACCGACGACCGCGCTTGACGTAACTGTTCAGGAACAGATCATCAACCTATTGAATGAACTGAAGAAAAAGCTGAATATGTCCGTTATGTTTATCAGCCATGATCTGGCTGTAATCAGAAAAATCGCCGATCGCGTGCTGGTGATGAAAGACGGACGGGTGGTAGAAGAGGGAACGGTCAAACGGATTTTTGAAAATCCTTCCCATGCTTATACAAAAGATTTGATTAATGCGCATATGTTGCTGAAAAAGCAAAACAAAGAGGGAAAAGTTTTGCTCCGCGCGGAAAACGTCCGGGTTACTTTTCCGCTGAAGAAAAATCTGTGGGGAAAAACGGTTGAGGAGCTGAGAGCGGTCGACGGCATTTCTTTTGAACTGCCTCAGGGAACGACGCTGGGAGTTGTCGGCGAATCCGGTTCGGGTAAAACCACTCTGGGATCGGCAATTGTCGGCTTGACGCCTTTTCAGGGCAATATCAGTTTCAACGACAGAAAATTGCAATTTTTGACGGCAAAAGAACGGCGCAATTTGAGCAAAAACATTCAAATAGTCTTTCAGGATCCGTACAATTCCCTGAATCCGCGGATGAATATTGAGGAAATCGTCAGCGAAGGGCTGCTTGTACACTATCCGCATCTGAGCCGGGAAGAGCGGCGGGAACGGGTTCTGCAGGTTTTGGCGGAAACGGGACTGCAAGTCTCTGATCTGGCTAAATATCCGCATGAATTTTCCGGCGGACAAAGGCAGAGAATTGCCATTGCCAGAGCTTTGATTCTGAAACCGCAATTGCTGATTTTGGACGAGCCGACGTCCGCGCTCGACGTAACGATTCAAGCGCAAATTATAAAATTGTTGTTGGAAATTCAACAAAAAAGAAACTTGAGTTATATTTTTATCTCGCATGACATGAATGCCGTACGGGCAATGTCGGACCGAATTATGGTCATGAAAGACGGTAAAGCGGTTGAAACAGGAAGCCGCGAGGATATTTTTGAGCATCCGAAGCAGGCATATACGCGAAAACTGATTGCTGCCGCAATCTGAGCAGACGCGGTTAATCCGCAGTACGGCGTTTGATTTTTTTCGGACGACAAAATGCCTGTACTCAGCTTACGAATACTTATTTTAAAAACTGTTGACGGATCGTTATTACAACGACAAAAAAGTTTTTTACGTGCAAAACCATGGTCCCTTTGCCGCAGCGCGCATGCACAAGAAGCTAAAAGCTCAATTTGACACGAATATATCTTCAGAGCTTTTATGAATCGTCAGATCGGGAATTTTTATCTTGTCGGAAACCGGTACAATTTGTAAACATTATAAAAACTGCCGTTATTATCAGGTTTCGGCATTAAAAAACTTAGAGAAGACAAGCTTTGCGCTTCCGCTTATCGTTTCGCAGGGAAATTTTAGCGCAGATCGGGCAAAATGTGGAATAAAACAAAAGGCAGAAAACCACGATTTGAAAAAATTAAATAAACTTCCACTAGCTGACGCAAGTTGTATTAACCATTCCGCACTTCGTTCGTCCAGCCCGAAGCTACGCAAGCCTTTTACGGCTGGGCTAGTATGTCTACATCTATCTGCTGACGCAGACGTTCGAATCATAAAAAACGGTATTCAAAAAGTATATTTGTCTCGGTTGAGCCTAAGAAACATCAAGCAGCAGACGTCATTTTTCCTTGTTGTAAGTTTTTCAGGAATCCGTTTTCCTTATCGTGCCGAAAATGTCTGGAAGTACGGCTGGCAGTCCGGAAAACAAAACAAGTTTAATTTTGCGCTTAGAAATAATTTTGTCCTTGTTCTGAACGCTGTTTTTGGTGCTTGTTTCAATATTTTTCTTTTGTTTATCAATCCGTTGTCTATAAAACAATAACTATACATAATACATATTATGCGACAAATATATATAATGGAAAAAGGGCGCTTTCTTGTTTCCGGAACATCGCACAATTGTTTGAAAAAACGATGTTTTTTTCTTTTCTTTATCAAAAAAATACCGGCAACGGAATCAATTTGCGCTTTCCTGTTGTATTTCTTTTTTGCGTTGAGCATTTCTTCTGTAAAATTTTCTAAGAAAGTTTTTTTTATCAGACGGCCGGAAAATTTTTCCCGCCTGTTTGATTGTTCAAAGGCTGGATTGTCAATCTGCCACGTTAAATATTTTCCACCGGCTTGCGCAAGCGGTATTAGCTGTTCCAAACCTCAATCGCCCGGCCTAAAAACTTCGCAAGCTTACGACTGCGCCGGAATGCCTGCATCTTCCTGCTTATGCAGACGTTTTAAAAACATAAAAGAAAAGCGAGGCTTGTTTAACCGGTCATTATTCCCTGCCCGGCAAGTTCCGGCGGTATATTTTCCAGTGCTGAAAGCGGAGTTGTTTTGTCATGGTTCCGTAAATTGTTAAGACAAAACCAAGTTTTTTTGTAAAGTGCAACATTACCGGTTCCGACAGAAAAACCGATGTTTTTATCCGTCATCTGTTTTGTCTGCTGTCGAAGCTTCAAGATAATTCTCTTGTACTTTCCGTTATTAAACGCCCGTCCCTAAGATTTTTGTTGAGGCGTCGTCGGTAAATGCCGGTGCAATGTGTGTAAGCAGACAAATCGCTTAATGCGTACGAAAAGATTTTTTCCAAGCAGTGACTGTCTTAACTGATTATATGATATTTTTTTGACGAAAACCGCGCCAATGCGTCGGTTTTAATCGGCACGTTTCTCAGTTTGTATTTGGGGCGAACAAATTGCCGATGCCGGCCAGGGAATCCGTGGGCGAGCAACTGTACCGAATTGAAATTAAAGAAGGATATTGCAAAACGTTATACCGATAACGATAACAGCGGCTTGCCGCTTTTCCGGCTGCGTACCGGTAATCAGAATGTCAAAATTCTCTGCCGCCGTACCTCAATTTGAACCGGCGGCGGAATGAGGACTAAAACTTATACAGGACGAATGTCGCTTTATGCCCGCGCCGGGCGCGGTCCGCATTTTCTTTCTTTCATATCGATTTTTTCTTTAAGGCTGTCCATGTTGTCACCGAGTATGTCATGGCTCTGATGATCCGTATCCTTTTATGTTTTGTATATTCTCCGCGGATGTCTCTGTAAAATCTCTTTCCAAAATCTTCCTGCAAAAACAATGTTATATTTAAATCAAGACAGTTTGGCGCGCTTTTCCCTCTTTGTCGGCAATAAAGTTTTCCGTATAAAGCGGCTTAAGTTTTCCGTTTGCAAAAAACATCCCGCGAAAAGTAACAGAATGTCTTTATGATTGGACGCATGCGTAAGCGGGCAGATGCCGGCTCCGGCCCAGCCGTAAGCTTGCGAAGCTTTTCGGCCGGGCGGTTGAGGTTCGGAACGGCTAACCGCCTGCGTCAACTTGCGGAAATTTATGCATTTGTTTCGCTTGCTGTTACTATTCGTTGTTTTGGTTGAAAAACTTATTGTTCTTCGGAAAGCCGAACGGAACCAGTTTGCCGACTTGAGCACGATGTCCGAGCCAGGTCAGAAGTTCTTTTTCGGTACTGACGCCGCCGGAACGGTTAAAACTGAAACCGTCCGCTTCGTTGAAGAATTGAATGTCCGACAATCCTCCGTCTTTGTACTTTTGCAGCCCCACACCGCGTCCCCTGGCCAAAGTCGGTATTTCCTCGCTTTTGAAGACCAGCAGTTTGCGGTTGTCGCCGACGATGGCCACCATGTCACCGGTAACTTTCAGGCAGAACATGGCCGCGTCTCCTTCGGAAACGTTCATGATTTTACGTCCGTTGCGGGTTTGGGCAATGATGTGGTTTTCGTCGATGATAAAGCCGTAACCGCGTTTTGACGCAATCAGATATGAGGCTTTCGGTTCAAAAACGAACATGGAAACGACTTCGTCGTTGTTGGCGACGTCGATCATCAGCCGCAGCGGTTGTCCGAACCCTCTTCCGCTCGGGATTTCGTTGGCTGCAACGTTGAAGAATTTGCCGGAACTGTCCATAATCACCAGTTTATCGGTCGTTTGTGCATGGAGTGCAATTTGCAGCGCGTCGTCGTCTTTGAACTTGAACTCGTCGGTGAGGCTGACGTGTCCTTTCAGACTGCGTATCCACCCTTTTTGCGACAAAATAACGGTGATCGGTTCTTTTTCGATCAGCGCTTCCAGCGGAACTTCAATTTCTTCCGCCACTTCGGAAAACTCCGTACGACGACGACCGAGCGCGGTTTTTTTGCCGAATTTTTCCTTCATCTGCCTGATTTCGGCCGCAATCGCCAGCCAGCGTTTGCCTTCGTCGCCGAGCAGCTCTTCCAATCCCGCTTTTTCTTCGGACAATTCGTCATATTCTTCACGAATCTGGCTTTCTTCCAGTTTGCGCAGCGAACGAAGCTTCATGTTCAAAATGGCTTCCGACTGGTTGTCTGTCAGTTTGAACTCTTTCATCATGACGGCTTTGGGATCGTCTTCCTCGCGGATAATTTGAATAATCCGGTCAAGGTTGAGGTAGGCAATCAGATAACCGCTTAAAATTTCCAAACGGTAATTGATTTTTTCCAGCCGGTAATTTGTACGCCGGATCAATACCGTATGACGATGATTTAAGAATTCGCGCAAAACTTCTTTGATTGACATCACCCGCGGAACGCCGTCGGAATCAAGAACGTTCATGTTGAGATTGAAACGGCTTTCAAGATCCGTTTGCTTAAACAAACGCTCCATCAGCAACCCGGCGTCGACCAGGCGGCTTTTGGGTTCCAGCACAATGCGGATGTCGTGCGAAGATTCGTCGCGAATGTCGCTTAACAGCGGAATTTTCTTTTCCAAGAGCAGAGAAGCGATTTTTTCCACCAATTTGGCTTTGGGCACCATATAGGGAATTTCGGTGATGACGATCTGATATTGCCCGTGTCCCAGGTCTTCTTTTTCCCATTTGGCACGGATGCGGAAAACGCCCTTCCCTTGGCGGTACGCGTCCAAAATGTTTTCAAACTTATCAATAATGTATCCGCCGGTCGGAAAATCGGGGCCTTTTATTTTTCGCACCAAGGGTTCGATTTCGCATTCGGGATTTTCGATCAGGTACAGCAGCGCGTCGCAGACTTCACTCAAATTGTGCGGCGGGATGTTGGTGGCCATGCCGACGGCAATGCCGGCAGAACCGTTGCACAACAGATTCGGCACCATTGAGGGCATGACAACCGGTTCGCTTTCCTCTCCGTCATAGGTTTCCATGAAGTCGACGGCGTTGTCGTTTAACCCTTCCATCATTGCAATTGCAAATTCGGTCAGCCGGGCTTCCGTGTAACGCATGGCGGCCGCCCCGTCGCCGTCGATGTTGCCGAAGTTGCCCTGCCCGTCGACCAACGGATAACGGACGGAAAAATCCTGCGCCAGCCGAACCATGGCGCCGTATACGGCACTGTCGCCGTGAGGATGGTATTTACCGATGACGTCGCCGACCACGCGGGCGCATTTCTTAAACCCGGATTTCGGGTCAAGATGAAGCTGGCGCATGGCGTATAGCAGCCGGCGGTGAACCGGTTTCAAACCGTCGCGGACGTCCGGCAGCGAACGGGAAACAATGGTCGACATCGCATATGAGAGATAACGTTTGCTGAGTTCTTCGGCCAGCTGTACGTCTTTTATTTTTTCTTCGTTTTCCTGCATTTTTTCTCTTATAAGTCCAGATTTGCCAGCAAGTTAGCACGGTTTTGCGGGAATTTCAAGCCGTGTATTTGAAAAAAGTTCTTGGTGAGGAAAAAGCCGGTCATTTTCAGCAAGTCGGCCATTTCTCCGCGGTTCGGAAAATAGTTTTTATCCACAATGAAATGCGGGTAGCGATATAGCCGGGCGGCATACGGCGCGCCGGACTCCCGGCACACGGCGCGACCGCTTTTGGGCGAAACATATGCCAGGTTTTCCCGGCTCCCGGTGACGGCGCACTCGCTTAAGTCCAGTCCGATGCCGAGATATTCAAGCAGATAAAATTCAAAGAAACAATAATGAGTAAGCCAGTTTTCTTCATCTACCAGATCAAAAAAACTCTCGATATAATAGTAAAACCTTTCCAGATTTTCCTTTTCCGGCAGACAGGCGGCGCACAGGGAACACAGGGACGAAAGCGCCGCCAGTTTGGCGGGCGAATTCATAAAGCTGACGGCCGTCGGCGCCAGCAGCTCCGTTTTTAAGCTGAGCATATTTTCTTCGATCCGCGCATAAGCGTCAACGGAAATCCGGTTGCCGGGTTGGTAGATGCCGGCGTTCTTTTTGCTGCCGCCGCCTTTGACAAACCCGCCGATCAGTCCGTGTTCTTTGGTTATCACGTTGACAATCAAAGAATTTTCTCCGTAACGGCGGATGGCGGCAATGTATCCTTCGTCTTTAAACTGCATTTGTGTTCCCCGTTGTTGATTTTTATCATAACTATCCGGTTGACTTATTGCAATAAAAACCATACGATAAAAAATGATTACGCAACAATTTTAAAATTATTCTGCATATGAAAAGGTTTTCATTGTTTGCCGCCAACCTTGCCGGAACGGCAGTTTTGGCCGATCTTGTTCGTTATCTGCAAGCCTCAACCGTTACCAGACTGTTGATTCTGCTGATAGTTATCGCAATTATCGCTTATTTTTGCTGGTCGGGAGGCAAAGACGAAAAAAGCGGTTGTTTTTACGTTTTCGTCGGCGCTTCTCTTACGATCATGGATTTGCTGATTTTGACCGAACATTCCTCCCTGATGTCTTATGCGGCCGAAATTATTGTTTTGTTTTTGACCAATGCTTTCGTTTATTGGGTGTTGGAAGGGATTTTGACGTCATCTTCCGACGAACGACAACCGCCGAAAACTTCCTGATTTCCGCCTCCATGCGTCTTAAAAGCCCCGGTCTTTTCGATCCGGGGCTTTTTTCTTTGGAAACAAAGGACTAATAGTCAGAAATAATGGTTTTGGTAATCTTGTCATAAGCCATCAGTTCGGAAATGACCCGCTTCATATCCTTTAAAGCAATTGAGTTGGGGCCGTCCGAGAGCGCTTTGTCCGGATTTTCGTGCGTTTCCATAAAGACGGCGGCCACGCCGACGGCAACCGCGGCCCGTGCCAGCACCGGCGCAAACTCCCGCTGACCGCCGGAACATCCGCCGAGTCCGCCCGGCTGTTGAACCGAGTGGGTGGCGTCAAAGATGATCGGACAACCGGTGTCTTTGGCCATTTGCGGAAAAGCGCGCATGTCGGTCACCAGCGTATTGTAGCCGAAACAGGTACCCCGTTCCGTCAGACAGACGTTCGGATTGCCGCTGTCAACCGATTTCATGACCAGGTTTTTCATGTCCCAAGGTGCCAAAAACTGCCCTTTTTTAATATTGATGATTTTACCGGTCTGAGCGGCAGCGATTACCAGATCCGTCTGCCGGCACAAAAAGGCGGGAATTTGCAGCATATCGACATGTTCGGCGGCAATTGCGCATTGTTCCCTTTCGTGAACGTCGGTCAAAATCGGGCAGCCGTACAGTTTTTTGATTTCGTCAAAGGTTTTCATGCCTTCTTCAATGCCGACGCCGCGCGGCGATCTCAGCGAGGTGCGGTTGGCCTTGTCATAGGAAGCTTTGAAAATATAGTTAACGCCGAGCTCTTTGGTCATTTCCACCATGGCGCCGGCAATGTCGACGGCATGCTGCCGGCTTTCGATCTGGCAGGGACCGGCAATGATTGCCAGCGGCAGTTTGTTGCCGATTTCAAAGTTTCCGATTTTGATCGTTTTTTGGTTTTCCATCAGTTTTTCCTTTTATCTTGGGGTTAAAAAGTCCATTTCAACCATGCGAACAGAACGTTGCCGTCGTTTTTGACGCCGGGAATGTAGGCTGCCTGCAATGACAGACGCTGGTATGTCAGGCTGGCAATCGGCAGCGGCAGCGGAACCGGGATATACATGTATTCTTCCCGCTGGGTCAGGCTGAGCGTGTAACCGACGCCGACTTTCCAGTCGCCGGAATTGTCCAGGTCCCAGTTGTAGAGATAGGCATAGCCGGCAATCGTTTCCAAATAGAAGTTGGAATCTTTGAAGGCCATGGCGTAAACGCCGTGCCATTCGTTGCCTTCCCAAAAACTGCGGCCGAAACCGATACCCCACGGCTCCTCGTTGTATTTGTCAATATGCTCCTGATCGTAAAACAGGCGGTTGTGCCAGGTACGGACGGGAACGTAAAGATCGTTGTTGCCGCAGCTTAAGGCATATTTTGCGTTTTCAAACGCCCGGCCGAAAAAATCGCCGATTGTTCCGGCCCGGGCCGGGAGCGCAAACAGCGCCAAAAATGCAATAGTCAGTATTTTCTTTTTCATAATGCTTTCTTTTGGTTAAATGATTCTCCGATTTAATTACAAAAGGCGGCTGTTGTCAATCGCGGCTTTCACGAAAGCCACAAACAACGGGTGCGGGGCAAACGGCTTGGACTTCAGTTCCGGATGAAACTGCACGCCGACAAACCACGGATGCTCCGGCCGCTCGACTATTTCCGGAAGTTTGCCGTCCGGAGATTTACCGGTTATTAGCATACCTGATTTGCGAAGTAAAGACTCATATTGGATATTTACCTCATAACGGTGCCGATGCCGTTCGCTGATTTCGCCGCAGCCGTATATTGCGGCGGCTTTCGAGCCGGGCGCAAGCACGCAGGGATAGGCGCCGAGCCGCATGGTGCCGCCCAAGTCGCCGTTTTGGCTACGGATTTCCCGCGCGCCGTCCTTGTCCCATTCCGTCATCAGCCCGACCACGGCTTCGCATTCGGGATCCAGTTCCGTGCTGCCGGCGTTTTTAATGCCGGCTATGTTGCGCATGGTTTCGATTACCGCCATTTGCATGCCGAAACAAATGCCGAACCAGGGAATGCTGTTTTCCCGGGCATAGCGGACGGCGGCAATTTTGCCTTCGGTGCCGCGGTGGCCGAAACCTCCCGGCACCAGAATGCCGCTGACGTCCGAAAGATGTTCGGCGGCACCGTCTTTTTCCACGTTTTCGGCATCCACCCATTTGATTTTGACTTTGAAACGGTTGGCAATGCCGCCGTGGGCGAGCGCTTCGTTTAAAGATTTGTAGGCTTCGAGCAGCTGATATTTGCCGACGACGGCGATCCGCACTTCTCCTTCCGGATTTTCCATCACTTCGGTAATTTGCCGCCACTTGTCCAAATCCGCTGCCGGGGCGTCCAGCCCGAAATATTTGCAGACTTCCGCATCCAGCCCTTCCCGGGAATAGGCCGTCGGCACGTGGTAAATGGACCGGGCATCGAGCGCGGCGATCACCCTCTCCTCGCGCACGTTGCAGAACTGCGCGATTTTGCGTTTTTCGTTTTGGGGAATTTCCACTTGCGAACGGCACAGCAGAATATCGGGCTGAATGCCGTATTCCTGCAATTGTTTGACCGAATGCTGGGTCGGTTTGGTTTTCAGTTCTCCGGCGGTCGGAATATAGGGCAGCAGCGTCAGATGTACAAACATCGTCCGTTCACGCCCGAGTTCATATGCCAGCTGGCGGATCGTTTCCAGATAAGGCTGCCCTTCAATGTCGCCGACGGTTCCCCCGATTTCGCACAAGACAAAATCTTCGTCCGTCAGGTCGGAAAGGATAAAGCTTTTGATTTCGTTGGTCACGTGCGGAATTACCTGAATGGTGGCGCCGAGGTAGTCGCCGCGGCGTTCCCTGTCGAGCACCCGTTGATAGATTTTGCCGGAAGTCACGCTGTCGTGCCGGGTGGCGGGAATGCCGGAAAAACGTTCGTAATGTCCCAAATCCAGATCGGCTTCGGTACCGTCGTCGGTTACGAAAACCTCACCGTGCTGACACGGGTTCATGGTGCCGGGGTCAACGTTAAGGTAGGGATCCAGCTTGCGCAGGCGGACCTTGAAGCCCCTTGCCTGCAGCACCGCTGCCAGCGAGGCGGAAGCCAGTCCTTTGCCCAAAGACGACACGACGCCGCCGGTGATAAAAATGAATTTCGTTTTCCGGTTCAAGTTCTCAGTCATGGTTTAAAAATTCCCGTAAATATAAAAAGTTTTCCGTATTTTAAAGTGACAAAGGCACCTTCGTTAAAAAAGGTGCCTTTCAATTGTTGCATTGCCGCGCATTTATTTTTCCGCCACCGGAGCGCTCGGTGCCGCAGGGGCCGCCGGTTCGGCAGGCGCCGCTTCGGCGGGGACGGAAGCTTCCGCCGCCGGCTTGTCGAGAATGGACCGGCCGACGGTGTTGCCGTGATCCTTGTAATAAAGGGAAAGCGACAGGCTGGTCAGAAAAAACAGCGTGGCCATAATCGCCGTCAGACGGGTCAGCAGATTGCCGGTGCCGCGGGCGGTCAGGAAATTGCCGGCGCCCGAACCGCCGCCGAGCCCGTCAAGGGCGCCGCCGCCGGAACGCTGCAGCAAAATCAGGGCAACCAGAAAAATGGCAACCAGCAGATGAACAACTAATAAAACCGTACTCATTCTATTTTGATCCTTATTGAAAATCTGTTAACAAACGGATTTGGCAATTGCCAGGAAATCCTGCGCTTTCAGGCTGGCGCCGCCGATCAGGGCACCGTCGACATCGGGCAGCGACAGAAATTCCTTGGCGTTGGAAGGTTTGACCGAACCGCCGTAAAGAATACGCATTTTGTTGGCAACGCCTTTGCCGAGCTTTTTCGCCAACACTTTGCGGACGGCCGCATGGACTTCTTCAACGTCTTCGGGAGTCGGGGTTTTGCCGGTGCCGATGGCCCAAACCGGCTCATAGGCGATGACGGTGTTGGCGGCGTCGGCGTTTTCCGGCACCGAACCCATAATCTGTTCGGCGCAGACTTCTATGGTCTTGCCTTCGTCGCGCTGTTTTTCCGTTTCGCCGATGCAAATAATTGTTTTTAAACCGTTCTCGTAAGCGGCAGCCGCTTTTTGGGCAACCAGCTCGCTGGTTTCAAAGTGGTCGGCGCGGCGTTCGGAATGGCCGAGAATAACGTAAGTGCAGCCGATATCCGTCAGCATGGCCGGGCTGATGTCACCGGTGTGAGCGCCCTTGACCGCAAAATGGGCATCTTGCGCACCGAGCGCGACCTTGGCACCGCGCAGCGCTTTTTTAACCTGATAAAGCAGCGTAAACGGCGGACAAACAAGAAATTCGCATGCCGGTTTGCCCAGTTTCTTTACTTCGGCGGCAACTTCTCTGGCCAGCGCAACTCCGTCTTCGGAGAGGCCGTTCATTTTCCAGTTGCCGGCAATCATGATTTTTCTAGCCATTATTTTTTCCTTAAGATGTTTTAATGTTGCCGCAAAATTAGCATACTAAAAAAAACTTTTCAACATTAATATTTTGCAATTGCATATATTAAGAAATCTATTATATTCTACTGATCGGTTTAATAAAATAATATTGCAGGACATAATTTAAAATGATTACCAAGTTACGCAAGGCGCAGGATTCGTGGGTCGCAAAGAGCATTTTGGTGCTGACCGCGCTCAGTTTCATGTCTTTATTCGGAATTTCAGGCTACATCAACGGCGCTGCCGGCAATCGGGCGGTGATCAAAGTCAACGACCGCACGGTGAGCCAGCTTGATGTCAACCAGCAGCTGGATCAGGAAATCCGAACCGCGCAGAAACTGTTCGGCGACATTGAAATTACCGACGAAATCCGCAATCAGATGCTGGCCGGACTGGTGCAGCGGGACTTGAATTCCATGATCACCGAAGAAACGGCGGCGAAAAACAAAGTTTCCGTCAGCGACGCTCTGGTACGCAACATTATTTTCTCGCAGGTTCAGTTCCTGGACGATGACGGTCAGTTCAGCAGAGAGCGGCTGAACTATTTCCTTTCCCAGTCCAACTGGAGCGAACAGCAATATGTAGACACCATCCGCAGCGATCTGAAAAAGCAGTATCTGGTGCAGAATCCGGCGTCCGGTTTCAACGTTCCGGCAGTTCTGAAAAAATATGCGGCCGCAGCCGAAGCCCAGCGGAAAGTGTTCAAATACATATCCGTCGACGACAGGGACGCGGTGATTGACCGGGAAATTTCGGAAGAGGAAATCAACCAGTATTACAACGACTTCGGCACGGAATTTGTCGAGCCGGAAACCCGTGACGCCGAATTTGTCGTGCTCTCGACCGAAGACATTGCCAAACACATTGAAGTCACCGAAGACGAGATCGACGAATATTACAAAAGCAACCTGAGTCAATTCGTTACGCCGGAAACCCGCAACGTTCTGCAAATGCTGTTTGAAAACGAAGAAGATGCAAAGGCGGCCAAAGCCGCCCTCGACAACGGCGCCGACTTTTATCAGGTGGCACGTGAAAAAGCCGGGCAGACGGACGAGGAAACCAATCTTGAATATGTTTCCGAAGACATGCTGATCGGCGACGCCGGGGCGAAAGTGTTTGCCGCGGCGAAGAACGAGGCGGTTGGTCCGATACAGTCCGAACTCGGTTGGCATATCATGAAAGCAACCGACATTAAAGCCGGTTCCAAGGAAGACGAAAGCAAGGTAAAAAAGCAAATTGCGCAGACGATTGCCAACGAGAAGGTTTATGAGGTCGCTTATGACATCATAAACGGCATTGAAGACAAAATCGGAGCCGGCAGTTCGCTTGAAGAAATCGCCGAAGACATGGGCGTCAAAACCTATCGCGTCAAAGGCATGAAAGAGAACGGCGAAGCCGCTTCCCTGCCCGGTTCGTACGCTTCGGTCCTTACCGGTTCGGATTTCATAGACGCCGTATTTTCCTATAACAAAGGCGAAATTTCACAGGCGGTGGAAACCGACGAAGGCTTTGTCTTCGTCAAAGTCGACAACATTACCGACAGTCATCCGCAGTCGATTGAAACGGCGTTGCCCAAAATCAAAAAAATGTGGAGGGAAAACGAAAAATCCGCCATCACTCAGGAACTGATCAACGACGTGATGCACGACCTGGAAAGCGGAGACGACATCAGTGAAGCCGCCGGCCGTTATAATCTTAAAGTCGTAACCACGGAACCGTTGACCCGCAGCCAGAGCTTTGCCGGTTTGTCCCAGTCGCAGATGCTGGAGCTGTTCAACGACGCCGCCCGGACGCCGAAGCAGATTGATCGGGAAACGCAGCATATTATCGCCGTTGCCGGCAAAGATGCCGAACCGCGCAAGCTGTCGGCCGAGGAAACGGATATCATTGCCGGCCGGCTCAATCTGGACCTGACGCAGGAAGCTGCCGCCGCACTGATTGACAGCTACGGCAAAGATTACGACATACGGGTCAAATACCGTTTGCTGGGCTTGGCCGACTGAGCTGCCGCAAAAAGAAAAAGCCGCCCGCTTTTGCCGGCGGCTTTTTTATATACCGATCCCCCGGTTAGGCCGGGAGTTTTTTTACAACAGGAAAAACAGTAAAAAAATCTGCCCTGCAAAAATCCGTTTAGCCGTTTTCTTTTTTACTACCCGTCAGCATAAACTGAAAACGGTTCGGCAGCGGAATCTCTCTATATATAAAAGCTCAGAAACGATCAGGGCGGAGAAATAACAAAACTGTTGAAAAAATATCGGAAACAACATTTTTCTGTTGCTTTTTACGGCAGTAAGAATATAAATAGAATACCTTTTGCGGGTATAATTCAATGGTAGAATGAGAGCTTCCCAAGCTTTTAATGCGGGTTCGATTCCCGTTACCCGCTCCAAATTTTCCACACAATCAATGCTGAGGGGATCGAACTCGGAAGGGCCGGAGGCGGTCAAACAGTCCTGTGAACTGTTTGACAACGACGGGCGTAGGTTGACAGCCTGAGCACAAACGGCGGCAGCCGTTTCGGGCGAAGCCGGCAACCGAGCTGCGAGCGGCAGCGCCGCGCATTCCCGTTACCCGCTCCAAATTTTCCACACAATCAATACTGAGGGGATCGAACCCGGGAGGGCCGGAGGCGGCAGAATTTATATTGTTGACACTGAGTCGGTGCGGGTATAGTCTGATTTTATGAAAAAATGCTTTTACATAACCGCCATTGTCCTGTTTCTGGCGCTTCAGTTTTTTTCCTTAAATCATTTGTATGATTCGGGGCATTTTTTTGTACACGATTCAAACTGCGAGCAATGTCGGTTCCTGGATCAGTCCGGCAGTGCGGGTGTTCCCGACGAGATTGAACCGGAACAAGCTTTCGTTGTTTATCTGCCAATGCCGGAAACGAACGTTTTATCGGTTTATAAGCCGTGTTTTTTCGCCTATTTCGGTCAGGCGCCTCCATACCTGATTTAAATTATGTAAAATTTTGTCGTATCAATAATTTAAATCAGAAAGAAAAATGAATAATTTAAATGTTTACGGCGGTTTGACCGCCATAAATGATTTTCTTAATCCTGAAAATCATTTGACACCTCTTGTCGAATTACCCTCTTCTCTTAATCCGTTTTTGGCTGACGGAATTCATATTTATATCAAAATGCAGACCTTTCTTCCTTTGATGAACGTAAAATCCGTTCCGGCATACGAGATGTTGAAAAACGACGTCCAACCCAAACGCCGATTGGCAGAATCTTCTTCCGGAAATATGGCATTTTCATTGTCCGTCTTGAGCCGCTGTTTTGGTTATGAGAAGACGAGAGCCATCATTTCGCACGAAACCAACCGGGAAAAGGTGCAGATGCTTTTACTGGCCGGTACGGAAATATGGGTTAATAAAGAACCGATCTGCCCCGACCCGCATTCGGATGAAAGCGGAATCCGCATTGCCGAAAAGACGGCTCACCGCTCCGGCTGGAAAAACCTCAATCAATATGCCAACCCGGATAATCCGGGCGGACATTATGAATTTTGCGGACAGCAAATCCTGAAACAATTAAACAACGACATCCGTATTTTCTGCACCTCTCTCGGCACCACGGGAAGCCTGTGCGGCATTGCACGGGCATTAAAGAAGAAAACCGAAGCCCGGTGCATAGGTGTGGCAAGGAAACCAAACAATCCTGTTCCCGGTCCGAGGACCTTAAATTTGTTAAAAATGATAGATTTTGACTGGCGGCAGCAGACAGATGACGTTGTCGAAGAAGGGACAGTCCACGCCTATGACCAAAGCATGCGTTTGTGTCGCGCCGGAATCCTTGCCGGTCCGAGTACCGGGCTTGCGCTTGCAGGACTGTTGAAATATCTGCGTCGGGAAAAACTGAAAAACGATTTTGCCGGTCTGAAGAACGGCCGCCCTGAAATAAATTGCGTTATATTGGCCTGTGACTTGCCTTTTCTGTATTTGGACGAATATTTTAAATATCTCCCGCGCAAACGTTTTCCCAAAATCTTTCATCAGGAACTCTTGTCTGCCCGCATTGATTTTCAAAAGCCTCGTCGGCCGCAAACGGAAATTTCCGCCTCGGGAACGATCAAACTTGTTTTTGGCTGCGGTGCCGCCAGTCTGCAGCATAGGCTGAACGACGGAGAAAAAAGCGAAACAAACGCAAAAGCAATCATCATCGACATCCGAAACAAAGAGCTTTTTGCCGGCGGTCATATACCGTGCAGCATCAATATTGAAGAAAACACGCTGCTCAAAACGATGGACGAACGGTCGGAACAGATGCAGGACAAACAAATTGTTTTGGTTTGCGACTATGGCGAAAAGGCGTACTTCTATGCCCGTATCCTGAGGGACAAAGGATATGACTGTCGTTCCCTGCACGGCGGGCTCGTCCGCTGGTCGGAGCTTAATTATCCGCGTATTTCCGCAACTTGTACGCTCGGGAGATGACGGATTATCCGCTTTTCCGGAATTCTTGTCGGCGGCATACCGTGAAGTATCCGGAACCTGCAATCGCTGCAGTGGCAAAACGTCCGTATTCGCAGGCCGACATCGTTTTATAGAGAGATTGGCTGATAGTAACAACATTATGAAAACGCCGGTCGTCATTATAAGTGGCGTGATGAAGCATGCCGACCGTTTAACAGGCCGTATCATGACTTAGAAAACAGCGGATTTTGCGGCGCAGGGAATATTCCGGATTGCTTTTCGATAAAAAATGAAGTAAAATATCAACAGTTTTATTTATAAGGAAACGCCGATGGATCTCAAAGACAAACTCAGTCACAAATGGCGTCAAATGACGTTGATCGCAGGCGTTGTCCTGCTCTCGTCGATGACGGTGCAGGCTCAAAACACGTCCGAACAGAATCGAAAAGAAACGCCGAAAGCCTATTTCAGTCCCAAGCAACTGGCTTCCGCGTTGTCTGCCATCAATGCCGACGACAAACAAGCGGACATATTCCTGGAAGCTTATTTGCAGAAGCTTGACCCGCAGGGACAAATTTCTCCGGGCGATCTGGTTCAGGTTTTCAAGGAATCGGGAATAGACAAAGACGAAGCGGTAAAAATGTCGGAAGTTTTGCTGTCGCCGCAAAAGCAGCCTTCCTCCCGCGGCTATGACTTCGGTTCTTACGATCTCAGTTTCGCCATCGACGGCAACGGCAATCTTTCCTCTTTAATTTTCAACGGTGACAAAAAAATTGACGATCGCGACATTGATGCCGTGCATAAAGCCCGCTGCCGTCACCGCGGGTTGGCCGCGGACGATAACAGTGAACGTTTCCAATCGTCGCAATTGCTCGGCAAAATGTTGGTGCGGCAGGTGATTTTGGAAAAAAGGAAAGACGGACGGGCGGTTCCGAACGGCGACAAATTCCTGCAAAATTTTGACCGGGAATTGCAGCAAAACGGTTTGGAAATAGGCCGGGACGGAAAATTGCACGGTATTGAAGCAAGCAAAAGCAAACCTCTGCTGACGGAAAAAGACCTTTACAATCAGTATCTGATGAAAAGGCAGCAGGAGATGAAAAAGTTTTACGAATAGGGAATTTGCACTTGCTTCAAACAGCAACTTGTGTTAAGTGATGTTCTCTTAAACAATTATTCTAAAATTTTTTTGCAATGAAGTATCTGAAAATCAATGAACAACTGGAACTGTTGAAAAACAAACGGTTCGACGAGTTAATCGCGTACGCGAAGGAGCACAACCTCAACCAGAGAGTCGTTCAGGCCCTGCTCTCTCAGCTTAAAGAACTGACGGAAGAAAAGCAATCCGCTGTTTCCATTCATTAACGCAGATCAACATGCACCGCTTTTTTGCCGACGGCAAAAAAGCGGTTTTTTATATACCCAAAATCACGTGCCTGGCACATGGTTCTAAAGAGCTTACAGCTTGCGAATGAAAAACTCCTTTTATTGTAAAGAAGACGGTTCGGCAACAGTCGTATAGAAAAGTAAAGGAGTTTTAATGGCACGCACGACGTGAAATTCCAAAACACCATGTTGTCTTTGCCCCGAAATAGCACAGAAAGGCGTTTTGCGGCGGCCGTCGTCTGAAAATCAGAGCAGTATTCAGGGGACTATGTCGATATTACCGGAAAGAATATCCCAAAGACAGCCGGGTATATACGAAATCAACTTAAAGAAGATGCAAAGCAAAGTCAGTAACTATGGATCTTGCCCCGTTTACGGAGAGTCAAGTAATCTTTGCCCCGTCAAACCGTCATGTACCCTGAAGGCATTTGCCGGCACCTTGAGAGGGTATACCCGCGTATGAAACCCCGCCTTTACTCAGGCTGGTTCCTTTTTACCGGGCATTTGTTGATAAAGAGTTTATCGGGTTGAATTTTCAACCATCTGCGTTAACATCATACATATCATTTGCTGAGGAGAAGCGACATGGCTACGTTAAAACAGGTTTCGCAGGATTTTGACCGTTGTTTTCGGTACCGGCGTTTTCCTTCTTTCCGGCTGGCTCCTTTGATTATTCTGATTTTTTGCGGACTGGTGTTGCTGGGCAGTTTGTTTTTTGAATTTGATCAGAATGAACTTTTTTATTATCCGACCTGGAAATATTCTCTCTTTATCAAGCTGCTGCCAAAAATTGTGCTTCTCATTTGGATTGTCTGCTACAATATCCGTCATAAGGTACAGACCGCCGATAATGATTATAACAGGTTTTGGTATTTTGTTTCCTTTTTATTCCTGATTCTGTTTTTCGGTCTTCTTTTCTTTTTGTTCAAGGAGTGGGTCGGTTTGCTGGCAAATTTTGCAATAACTTCGCTTTCCGGTAAAGTTTCAATCGATGTTCTCTCGTTCTTTATTTTTTCGCTGCCGGCAATTATCGTTACCGCCTATTTTCAGCTGGTGATTTCAAACCAGATTACGCTGCTTATCGTCAACACTTTCGGGAGAAGAAAATGAAAAAAATATTGATCGCTTTATCCTTTATTATCTTTACCGCCGCCTGCGGACCGATCTGATGAACAGGTATTTGAGCTGTCTGCGCTTAAACGCCGTTTTGTTCTGCAAAATTTTTACCTGCGGATTCCTCGGTCAAAAGGATTATGCGGAAGGTTATGACAATGTTGCGGAAAATTACGACGACAACTGGCTTTGCCATATCAAGCCATGTACGCAAAACTTTCTCGACAGACTGCCGCCGCTGCAATCGGACAAACCGATTGTCGATCTCGGATGCGGAACGGGCTTTTCAACCGAATGGCTGACAAAACGCTATGATAACCCGGTCACGGGGGTTGACATCTCTGCCGGCATGTTGAAACAGGCCGCTAAAAAAATGCCGCAAACACAATTTGTTCATGCCGACATGCTGGATTATCTGCGGAAACTTCCGGCAGAAAGCCGGGCGACGATCTGCTCGGCATGGGCAATCGGCTATTCCGATCCGAAACGGATTGCCGAAGAAGCCTGCCGCGTTTTGGAAGCGAAAGGCGTTTTCGCCTTCATCGTCAATACGGCAGATACTTTGCCCAGAGTCTTTGACGCTTTCCGACGTACCATGTACAATTATCCGCAAAAGGTGAAAAAACTGTTGTGGCCGAAGTTTCCCAAAGACTTTTCCTTCGTTGACGATAAGCGGTTTGAAACGCTTTATCAACATAAGGACAGCATAAAAATCCATCTCCGGGAAGAAGATTTTTCCGACTGGTTGTTCAAAACGGGCATCATGGCCGGTTTTGAAAAAGTATTGGATACGGATCTTTTCAAAAAGGAACTGAAAAAGAGCACCGCGGAACTCTGTCATCGTCACATTATCGGTATTTACAGGAAAAAATGAATGCTTGGAAAATTAAAACAGATAATTATGCTGCTGCGGATTATGGCCACCCCGCAAATAACCCGGCCGCCGCTTTCCGTTTTGCAGGAATTGCGCAAACGGGGCAAAAAGCGCCTGCCTTCCGCCGTTTGGCAGGAAATTGACGATAACCGGAAATTGAAAACCTCAACCTTCGCTTTTGCCCGTGAACTGCTTTCTTCGGAGTGTATTTCCCGTCATGACGGAAAGTATGTTGTCAATTCCTTTTTGCCTCCCTTCCCCGGCCGCGCGTATGAGCGGATGTTTACCAACCTTTTGTCCGGCCGGAAGCTTTCGCCGGTATCCGCTTATATCGCCGTCACCAAGGAATGCCCCTATAACTGCTGGCATTGCAGTTTCAAAGGCCACGTAAAACCCGATCTGCCGACCTCCCGGCAGCTTGTTCTCATTGACGATTTGTGCCGGCTGGGCGCAAGCATCATCGGATTTACCGGCGGCGAACCGCTGCAGCATAAAAACATTGCCGATCTGATAAAACGCGCGGCAACCGGCGGTGCGGCCGTTATATTGTTCACAACCGGTTGCGGGCTTGACGAGGAACGGGCGCGGAAATTGAAAAAAGCGGGATTATGGGCAATATGCTTCAGTCTTGACAGTTCCGAACCGGAGATCCATAACCGGCTTCGCGGCCGGAAAACGGCCTTTGATGAGGTGATGAGCGCCGTGAAGGCGGCTAAAGGCGCCGGTTTGTATACAATGGTTTCTTCTGTAGCCACTCCCCGTTTTATGCAGACGGAAGATTATCGCAATATTTATCAACTGGCGGTCAAACTGAAAGTAAACGAATATCGGATTGTTGAGGCAATGCCTTGCGGAAAGCTGCTTGACAATGATGAAACGGTTATTTCGGCCGAAGACGTCAAAACGCTGCGGGCTTTTCACCGGCAGATCAACAGCCGCTCTCCGCGAACCAAAGTATGCGCGTTTAATCAGATAGAGAGTCCGGAACTGTTCGGCTGCGGCGCCGGAACTCAGCATATGTTCATTGACAATGCCGGAGAAGTCTGTCCCTGCGACTTTACGCCTCTCAGTTTCGGTAATGTTGTGCGGGAGCCGCTCGAAACCGTTTGGCTGCGAATGAACGAAGCTTTTACGCTGCCGAGAAGACACTGCTTTATTCAGAAAAACCATCGTCTGATTGCCGAAAAAATCCGTGCCGATAATATGCGGGTGCCGCTTGACGTAAACAGCAGTCTGGAAATCTGCCGACAATGTCCGTTTGATGAAATGCCGGACTATTTCAAAACGGTATATAAGCCGTAATTGCATTCGTTCGACCCCGGCAAAGCCGTTTTTGCCGGGGTCGACTTTTCGCTTTTTACCGAATGTTTTTATCTGTTTCTTCTGTTTTGTTTCCTGCTGTTTCAAACAAAGAAGGAAAATGCGTTTTTATTTTTTCCTCAAGTTCCCTCTTCTTTTTTTCGTCTTTTATTCTGTCATATCTGTAGCTTAAGACGTTCAGAATTCCTTCATTGGTCAAACAGCTGCTACCGTCATTTTTGGTTACACTGTAGCCTTCTGCGGTTAAAAGTTCAACGGCATCATCAAGTGAATGGAAATTTTGTTCTTCCTGCCGTTCTTTTCTTAATTTTGCAAGCTCTTTTTCCTGCCTTTTGTTCAAGGCGGATTTCTGTTCCAGTTCGTTTAATATCTTTTCATATTTTGCAATATGTTTGCCGGCAGAGATGTTTTTCCCCTTAATCAGTTTATCCATTTGTTTTATCAGAGCCCGGCAATTTTCCTTCCACTGTTTTTCGTTAAGCCCCGAAATATTTTCCAGTTTTTCCGAAAATCCGTCTTTGTCAAATTTTTTGGCTTTGGCTGCGGTTAAAAGTGTGTTTCTTACGGTCATGTTATCCACCTCTCTGTAAAATAAAAAAATTATACTACATTCAATAATATTGTAAACCCGGTTCTCAAAGCTTTCGCGAATCTCCCGATTTCTCTCGTCCGGACAAAGATACGCTTATGGCAAAAAAAAGCCCTCACGGATGAGGGCTTTTTTATCTGGGGCGAACGATACAATGATATTCGAACTTTTTGCTATGATGATGTAATGATTGTTTATAGGAAAATAGCCAATTACAACCTTTCAGCGGTTGCTTAAATTAATCATCTGCCATACGTCTTATAAACTCTTTAAATGGTATACATCTATTCTTAGATACAGATGCAGCTATCCAATCTTTTCCCCTACCTTTTTCAATACCTCCATCTTTTTTAATTGGCTTAGGAAGTGGAAGGATTTCCCCTAGGAAGAAAAAAGTATATTCTTTATCTTTTTCATTGTTAATTTTTATACCTTTTTTCCAGTTATTCTTATATTCTTCTTCATCTACATTCTTTAAAAGTTCCACAAAGCTATCTAATCTTTCAGTTTGTAAAAAAACATCTTGAGCAAATCCGGTCATAACACCCACTATTTCAGCCATATAGTAAATGCCAGTATCATTGATGTTTCTTTTAATCAACTCAGCATCCTCAATAGCCTTAACAGTAAAATGAGGAGAAAAGTATAAAGGAGTACCATTAACAGGCTTTGTCCTATATATCTTATTATCAAAAAACCTTTTAATTTCTGTGGCATTACTCAAATCTTGTACCAAAACTTCTTTTATGTTTCTCATTTTATGTGTTCTTTCATAGTAAGATAAAAACTCTTCGACTACCTTTTTATTGGTATCATTAGGCTTATATTTGCACAATATGAAAATAATATCAGTCCAACTAAAATAGCAAACCTCAATTTGTTTTCTCTTCATTTCTGTTAAAATTCTATTACTCGGAACATCCTGTGTCAAAAAACATAATATTTTTTTCTTAACCCTTTTACCAAAACAACCTAAGTATTTTGAATTTTGCTCTATGCCGACATAATTATTTTTTACTTTGCATTCGAAAATTATTTGATAATCACCAAAAAACAGCTCAATATCTGTTCTTCCTATACCTCTATAGTCTTTTTCTAGTCTTACTGATAAGTCCTCAAAATATTTACTTGCATAATTTATATTAAATAAATTCTTCATATACAGCATAAATAAATTCTTGTCATATGCCATAAGATATGCGAAAGCCTTACATAACCCTGTTTCTTTATTTCCCAATAAATCAAATTGAGATACATTTACTTTTTTAGAATTAGAGTTTTTTATTATCATTAGACATTATCCTAGTCTATTTCAATTCTTTAGCAATTTTTACAAAATCTTTCATTAAATCAAGTTCAGTATCCATATGTTTAGAACTTTCCACAACAGATTTAATTTCATCATCAGATATGTTTGTTTTTGATAAAATACCATTGAAGACATTAATATGGTCGTGTTCTAGTCCATAACGAAAACAAGAATTATAAAATGCCAAGTATGCTTCTTCTAATTTACTATTATAAGTACTACTGAATGGAAAGTCTGCAATATCAGTTCCCTTATAAATAGGGTTATTCATATATTCATCTGAGTGTAACCAAAAATACATATCTGCAATTAAGTCTATAAGTAATAACAACCTACAAATATTTCCCAAATGTTTTCCAAACACACTCTTAAAACTTCCTTTTATGTGAGTTAAATAGTGTAATGCTTCATTTCTATTAAAATCATAGTTTACTTTCTTGCGGCCATTATCTGTATCTAAAAAAAGTGCATTCTTTATAACATTAGAAACAAATTTAGCATTCGCCTGCTTCCATTTAAACCAAGAGTTTTCTGGAGCTTTAACAGTACCGAAATATTTTACAAACTCTGAAGCTTTACTATCTAAAAAGTTTTTTACGACAAACTTACCCTTTTTAGATTTTACTTCTTCATCATACCATTTCTTAGAAATTGCCTCTACAACAGGCATTAACGTTAAATAAGATGCTAGCACATTATTCTTAAAAATTGATATCGTACCTACGTCAATAACACGCCATATATCTTCAAATATTGGCAACACCCTGTACCTGCAAGCCATTTGATGTGCTCTAAAATGATGATTTAGAACGCGGCTAGTAACGTGATGCTTTATTTCTTTACCATCCACCACCTCTTTATATATCTTTTTAACATCAAAAGCTGATATATAATAAGGAGGAATACAAAGAAAATCCTTTTCAAGGGCTTTGTTAATCACATCTAAAAGCACGCTATCGTCCATTTCTTCCATTATTAAGCCACTTCCACAACTTTCCAATTTTGAGATAATTCCCTAATTTTCTCTTCTGATAATCTATCCTTACCTATAGCAAGACATAATAAGTGTCTTGGTCGACTCGTTGCAACATACAGCAACTCCTTTTTTAATTCATTTAATCCCATTTTTTTAGAAACTTCCTTAGGATTATTTATAAAATAGCTCAAATCATAATCTAAATATCTTGTTTCAAGAACCAAGGTTGCATCGTGTGTTTCACCTTTTACACCGTGTATGGTTGATAGTTCTATATGAACACCATTTTCACAAATATATATATTGCAAGGACTTGATACATCGCCAGATTGAGCCTCCTTAAAGCTATCATATCCCCAAAATGCAATATCTTGTGTCTCCAAAATTTCTAAAAGTTCTGTTTTATATTCATTCCACTTCGTTAAATCGGGATAATCACCATTCATCATAGTAAAAATAAGTTTATTAAATACCTCCAACTTGTTTCCATTTTTCAGTTTATCTTCCAAATCGGTCTTGGAGTGATACTCTCCATTCCGCCTCAAACCTTCTCTACAAGCATTTATAAATAAATTGTAATAGTTATCTCTTTTTGTCACACATAGTTTCAATATGTCTATAAATTTATCTGGAGAGAATTTTTTTACTGTTTTATCTTTATCAAAATAATTATAATAGTGTGGAATAGTCAAAGCATTGGCTTCTTCTATTTTATTTCGCCCAACATTTCCAATTGCTTTTACAACTAATTCATTTGCAGAAGGAAACTCATTTCTAACAATACAACCAAATACCTCAAGAACTTTACTAGAAGGAGAATTATATAAAATTAAATGATGCTTGAAATCTCCTTCTTTTGCGTATTTACTTTTAAAGATATCTTCTTTTTCTCGCCTATAATCCGTACAAGATAAAGCTACACCTTCTTTCTTTCTAACCTTAAAAAAATCCACAAGGACACAGCTATTATTGAATCTGTTTGTATTATTAATCTCATAATCAAAATCATCTATATCTTTAGAATTATAGCTTTCATTGGGCGTTTCAGTACCGCTACCCGAAAATATAGCTTGATTAGCATCTCCATATCGTTGAACTACAACTCTGCTGAAAACTTTTTGTATTAGTTCATCTTGATGCTTTTGCGTATCTTGCATTTCATCTATAAAAACCATAGGAAATCGTGCAGTTAAATACTTATTTGCAACAGTATTATCTAGAAGATAATTAGCAAAAAAATACATATCATTATAATATAATAAACCATTAAACAAAGTAGTTTCTCTAACATTTTTGATATTTTCATACGATGCTGATGTTGAGCTTTTTGCAAAACCCGGAATATTAAATACAAAACTGCCATCAGATATACTTTGAATGTCAAAATCATAAACTAGATTTGGCTTTCTCTCCAAATATACCTTAGTTCTATATGCAAATTTTTTCTTGATTTCCTCAGTTACTTTATCATTATCAATAAACCTTACACTTATACCAACACTTCTTAAAAATGGCAATGCCAGATACCTGTCAACAAATTCTTGTATCGTTCCAATAAAGTGAGGATACGAAGTAAATTTATAACCTGCCGGATGCTGCAATAATACTTTCATAATCTCTTCTTTTGCAACATTTGTATGAGACAATACGCAAACACCAGTATCAAGGCTATCCCATTTTTTTGCCAATAAAAGTAATTTAGCTCCTAATAAAGTAGTTTTACCACTTCCAGGACAAGCTTGAACATCAATAGATTTATTGGATTTAAGTATATTTCGTCTTACATCATCAAAGCTTAAACCCAACTCTCCTTCAATTTTGTTAATATCTTCATCCGTTATTTGCATCAACTATATCCCTTATTTCGGATTCAGTTTCTTTATTTCCAAAAATATCAGGAACAATATACTCAAACATATCCTTAATATATTTTGGTAATTTAGCAATAAATTCCTCTTTTTTATCTGTATAGTCACGAGTCAAAATAGTACATAATTTGTATGCACATTCAGTTTTATTAATTTCTTTAAAGATTTTAACAGCTTTCTGTTCTTCTGTTCCTGTAATAGCACTAAATAAACTATCTATAGTTTCATCATCATTAGGAATAGTATATGTTTCAAATATTTCTTTTCCTAATCCAGCCTTTATAAGAGAATATTCAAAAGTCCAATCATCAGAAACAAAAACTTTAACATTTTGTCCTTCTATTTCTTTCAATTTCTTTTCTTTATGTCTAATTTGTTCTTGTCGTTCAGTTTCACTTGCAGATAACCAGTAATTTACTCCTGTCCTACCTGTGCCATTGTTACCTGACTTTTCATCATTAATACCAAATTCATTTATAATATTACCATCTTTATCTTTATATTTTGCATCCTGAGGCCATAAATCTAGATCTCTCAAGCAAGCAACCTTAATATTAATAAAATCTTTTTCTTCGACTTCTTTTCCCTCTTCTTGAGGATTTCTTTGAAAAATCTTAGCATACCTATGAAAAGCTGTATTCTTAACATTTATTATAGATATTCCATAGTCCTCTAACTTTATACCAAGCAATTCTGCCATAGTGGGCAATACAATCTCTTCCCCATCGCCTTCTACCATTATAATTGAACGAGCAAAGAATAAATTTGCCTTGGTAACATCAAGAAATTTTTCTAAAAACACATAATCATCTGGAGCCAAACAAGTTTCTCCTTCTCTCAGAGAGAATGCTCTACCTCCTTTCATCAAGAATAAGCTGCTCAAATTTGCTTTTGATGCCAAATTTGGACTATGTGTGGAAACTATAGCCTGAACTGAATTACTTGTTTTACTTTTATCTTTTATAAAATCAAGCAATTTCATTTGTAATTGAGGATGCAAATGAGCTTCGGGTTCTTCTATTAACAATATTGGAAGATTCTGATTTCGATCTTGTTCCAGTAGTAAAAGCTCTGTAGCAATAAATAAAATGTTATTATACCCTAACCCCTGCTGTCCTTTGCAATCGCAAAAATTCAAGCTTAGTTTTTCCAATATTGTTTTTAAAACATACTTTCGTTCAGTCTCATTCATATCATCATATTTCTTATCGCCAATGATTTCAATAATTGCAGATAAATTATCCGTATTGAATATAAGTTTTTTAAAATATTCATCCACAATATCTTTTTGCGTTTTCTGTATACCATTACTGCCTTTTATCTCTTGATTAGCCGTAACAAGAGCATCAATAATTTTCTTTATATTATCCCTATTCGCTTCTGTATGCTTTAAGTCTTTACACCCCAGCAGTATTTGAGACAATCTTGAACCTTTTCTTGCACTCAACTCATTTTCAGCATCTCTTAAGGGCTTTAGGTATGTTGTAGAAAGAAAATCTCTAATCTCACGTTCAATTGGCAAGCCATCACCATCCACGCCTGATTTTATATCAGTTTTAATATACAATTGCCCATTTCTTTCAATTTCAGTCTTTTTACATATAAGATTCACATATAATACAGGTTTATCATCCATATACGTTATATGTTCAACAAATTTATGAGCAAAGTCTTCAATTTCAACAAACTTAATCGATATCAATAAATTGTCTGTTTGATTGTGAAAATCTTCTGACTTTATTTTTATCCACTCTGCAGAATTAGTATCAAGTGCATACCTTATAGCATCTATAAGAGCTGTCTTACCCGAATTATTTTCTCCTACAAAAATATTAATGCTTTTATTCAATGTGATTTGAAAATTATCAAAAATCCTAAAATTTTGAATCTTTATATCTGTTATGTGCATATTACAAACCTTTTTTGATACATCTAATACCTGCAATATTAGCTACATCTAAATTGTTTTGCAAATAGATTAGTTTAAAAACTAATAACAGTTTAAGACTCTACACGGCGTTTTTACTCTTTTACGACAAACTATACTCAAAAAACAAAAGCAACCACTCCTGAGTCTTTAAAACCGATTTATGGTACATTTTTCCTAATAAAATTAATAACATCATTAATTTTACCAAGATTTTTGTTTCGGTTTCGACTTTTGTACTTAACAAGATCTAATTTGAACACCTCTCTCACCGACTTAATGGTGCCAGATTCCAAATCCCAATATTCAATATAACCGCCACCATTGTGATATAGCGAATAAACAATCGGATTTCCATTATAACTCAACGCACCGTTCCATAATTCCAACAACTCACCAAAGGTAAACTCTGAAATCTTAAAACCGGCACAACAACCGACAAAAATATAACGCATTCCATCTACGATGACAATATCCTTTATTTCTTTAGGAAAATCATAGTTTTTATATTGTTCATACATACTGACTAAGGTATAAAATTCCCTATCCGCTTCAAGTTTTCTGATTTCCTGTTCTTGGGCTTCTATATCTCGTTCCACCTCTCCTAACTTTATTTCAATATTGAGTTTCTCATTTTTGTTGATTTCCAACTTCAAATACAATGCCCTTATCTGTCTTGTAAGTTCATTCAGCATCAGTAGATTCCTTTATTTACAAAAATTTTTCTCATCATAATAAAAAAGAACGACAAATATTGTCGTGCTCCAACAAATCATCGTTTTCTTGTCGGACGTCTTATAACAATATTATGAAACTCTTTTTCTGCGAATTCTTCTAAAGTGACTCTATTTTTAAACTTATACCGATGCTCCTGCCTAATAGGAAAAAACAACCTAATCCAAGGATTCAACTTAAAATCAAACAAATTATGCAAAATATTCCTTGTATCCGCACCTTTTGAAAGAGAAAGAAAAGGATATGCCTTACCTTTTTCATCTATAAATTCTTCAAAAATTATCAGCTTACCTTGATGCTCATACAAATATTCGAAAAATAATTGCTGTAATTTCTTACTATCAACCATTTTTCCACCATTAAACCTTTTGTATTCAATAGTAATTCCTTTATAAATAAAACTAATGATTCCTTCCACCTTGTCATAGGTCATTTCTATGTAATTATTACCAGACATTATATGCCTCCTAAACTTACACAGACGGCTAATTCCGTACTGATAAGTTCAGTTTTCCGCAACATCGAGGATGGGACTTAATGCCGTAAAACCAGTCTAGTCCCTAAAAAAGGCGTACCTGTCACAAAATATTTGCGATAACAAATATTGTTACATCCAGACAAAACAAAACCTCCCGCAACATTATTGAGGGAGGTTTAGCACATTGAAATCATTTATATTTTGATATTAAAATTCTTTTTTAATTCATCCAACGGCAACTGCCATAATTCAAACATTTTTGAACTTTTAGAATGCCGTTTATATGAAATAACACTTTGAGCAATTGAGGCATTTTGTAAAATAAGATGAAGGTGTTTAGAGTTTTCTGAAATATTACACAATTTCTCTGAAACAACTTCTTTGATAAAAGAAACAATATTTCCCTCTGGTTGAAGGGGAATAATACCTTTCTGAAACAAGGTTTCAACATAACCATAAATCAAATGAGAGGAAGATTTAAACTCTTTCCACGCTCCTTCTTCTAAAGCCTTCTCGGCTAATGTCTGATAAGGATACTCATCAGATAAATTTCTAAGTTTCAAATAACACTCAGCAAAACTGGGTTCTTTTTCAACAAGTCTTGCTTCAAATTCATTACACCATTTTATATAAAGTTTAATAATTGCGTGAACAGCCATAATATATTCTGATTTTCTTTGCATAAAATGCAAAATATCCCGCATTGTAATACCATTCAGCAAAACTTCATTTCCACCTAAACTATTATAATAATCATATTCTTTCTTATACGAATCATAATAGTCTGCAGAACGCTGTGTTGGTTGCACATCATTTATTGCATTAATTTTATAATTTCTGACACGCTCTCTGGATGTTTCTTGAGCTAAAAGCATTTCTTGCAATTTAAGAGAAACTGCCAAATTTGCATATTTTAGCTCATCTAACGGTTTCCCATCTTTATCAAACGAAGAATAAAGCATATAAGGAACTAATTTATACAGAAACAACTCTTTATAAAAATGATCCTTTTCATAGTCACCATAAATCAAACTAAAATTAATCATCGGCATTGCCATATCCTCGCTTAATTTTAATTCGATGCTTAAACTCAGCCTTTTTAATTAAATCCCCTAAACTAACCCCTAAATACTCAGAAATTATTATCAAACTTTTAAGAGTAGGAACCTGCTTGTTACATTCAATATAATTTATGGAACTTTTGCTAATATCACAATCCTTAGCCAACTTATATTGACTAATACCACGATGCAACCGTTCTTCTTTCAAGAGTTGCACTACAGTTTCACTAAATTTAATCGCATCTTTTATTTTCATCATAAATAAAAGATACATACAATCTGGCTAATTTAGTAGTCCAGCATATCGGCCTATGTGTTATTTATCTGAAATTAGAAAAAGAGACTATGCAATATCAATAATCCCAACTTTACTAAAAATAATTTTATCTTTCGTTACTCGGACGAAAAAAATATTCATTATCCTCCATAAGCTTCTTGAACTCATCATATAAATTTTGCACCTTTTCCAAGATAACAGAACGTGTTTTATCACTTAAATCCGGCACATCAATTTTAGAAAGGGCAATATTATGACAATCTTCAAAATAAATATCTTCACTTCTCATATTCGATTTTACCAATAACTTTTTATCATTCCAATTATGCCCCCAACAATAAATATATGGTATACAATATACATTTTCTCTGTGAGCCTTATTATAAAAATTCCTAAATGATATTCCAAAATTAACTTCATAATTTTTCAAGCTAAAACCAACATTCCAATAATCTGTATGTTTATAGAGTTGATAATTTTGGCCCTCTACCCCCAAATTCAATTCATCTCTAATTTGCACCAAAAATTCCCGTATCTCTCGGTCTATCTGATTATAACTTCTATCAAAAGAAGAATCTTCTTGAGAGAAGTTATAATATATAAAATCAATTGTATTTGGAAATTGACGATATAAATCAAAGTTAAAAGCATTTTTATCTAGTATATCAACATTCTCAAAAACGACATCAGCATCAGAAACAACATTATATATATCTGCATCTTTATCAGTAACAGAATATATATTCGAGTATATTGAAGAAATATAATACCGTGCAAACTGGTATCCATAAGCTTTACACAATTCATCCTTATTAATTGCTGTCCAAATAACATCAACAATATCACTCCAAAGTATATTATTCCAATTTTTCTCACTTGGAGCCGTTTTTTCCACAGTCAAAAAAATTCTCTTCGAAATACGCTCCCTTTTATCTTTTGCTAAAACCTCATCATATTTTCTTAATTGCCCGTTTCCTTCAGTGCTATCAATTTTTGCTTCAATAACAATTTCAAATCGTTCTTCTTTATTTAAAGAAGTTAACATTATACCATCCGCTATAATATCAAAACGCCCTATCTTTTTACCATCACAAAAAGGTTTTTCTGCTAAGACAGAACAATTTTTGATAGATTGACAATAATCTATCCCAACTTTTTTCATCAACTCCTCTAAAATAACAAAACCTAAACCATGCCGCTCGTTGCCATCTAAAAGATAAGCTAAAGTTTTAGTATTTGCCGTTTCCAGCCTTCCCATATCAATACACCCCAGCAATGAAACCGGCAAATTATGAGGATGAGGAAAATTTTTATCGGCTAATTTCTTCTCATATACTTCTCTACATTTTTCCCTAAACTCTCTTAACAATTCATTTAATTCATTCATAACTTACCTCTCGCAGCCAAAAGCTTCCAATATATTGGACCATATTATAAATATAAAATCCAATATCAAATTGAAAAATAACTATTGCACACGACAGATATTGTCATATAATTATTGTATATTTTTGATTGTGGAGAAATATTTATGGCTTACGAAAAAACACACGACCTGTTAGACCTTGCCATTTGGATGCAATCAAACAGAGAAGGAGTATCTTTAAATGATATTGCAAATTACTTCAAAGTATCCCGCAGAACAGCAGAAAGGATGAGAGACATGATTCTTCTCCAATTTCCTCAAACTGAAGAATTGCAAGAAGGAAACTCAAAACGCTGGAGAATTCCCCAAGGAACACGTAAAGACTTTATACAATTCTCCGCCGAGGAATTAGCAGCTATTGAAACCGCTCAAAGATTACTCCAACAAAATAAACTTGAAGATAAATTCATTTTACTCAGTAATGTTTATAACAAAATCAAAGCCAGCATTAAACCTGCAACATACCACAAAATCGCTCCTGATACAGAGGCTTTACTGGAAGCCGAAGGATTTGTGCTAAGACCGGGCCCCAAACTAAATATCAATGCAGAAATATTAAACAAACTCAAAGAAGCAGTCCTATCTTGTAAAAAAACTGAAATAACCTACAAAACCCCTAATGGCAAAAACTCAACCCAACTTATAGAACCTTACGGCTTTTTATATGGAAATAAACACTATCTGGTTGCATTTTCTGACTATAGCCAAGACTTTCGTTATTATCCATTACATAAAATAAACAAAATCAAAATATTAGATAACTATTTCACTCGTGACGAAAATTTTTCACTACAAAAATATACAGAGAAATCTTTCGGAGTTTACCAAGAAAAACCTTTTGAGGTCGAATGGCTGTTTTCACCAAATGTCGCAGATGATGCCGAACAATACGTTTTTCACCCTACCCAACAACTGACTAGAAACAAAGATGGTTCATTAACCGTAAAATTCAAAGCCGGTGGCAGACTAGAAATGGATTGGCATCTTTATACTTGGGGGAATAATGTGAAAGTAATTAAGCCCTCTGATTGGTATAAAAAATAAAAACATCTATTCTATATGAGAGATCAGTTTAGCTCTTTCATCAACATATCATACATATCCATATAAACTTGATATTTTTGCTTTGCAGTTAAACCATCGTCATTGACAAAATCAAGCAAACTAACTTCCCAATATGTTTCTCTGTCAATCTCATAACTTAATTGCACAACAACACGTATGTTTTTTGGGTTATACAAAAGATAAGCCTGTTTTACATCATATATATTTTCAATCCAGTCTTTTTCCTCTTTAGTCAAGCCGGTCATATTCACAATCGGCTTAATAAATTCATTACCTTTAATAGAACATTCATAATGACTGTGCAAAATTTTCTCAGCTTTATCCTTAAAGTTAATTTTACTACTTCCATCCTTATTCGTTTCATTTAATAAGTATTCAGCGACTTTCAATTTATCCGCAACATCAAGTTTTTGACTATAATAATCATAATTTATCTCATCATAAAAGCTAATCATTGCCGCTTTAAAAACTTTTTCCAAATCAAATTCTACACACTTTTTCATTATTTTACTCCCTGTTCTTCCAATAATTTCAATACTTCCAACTTAACTTCACACTTTTGTTTATCAGACAGCTTTTTATTACTGCCACCATCTTCAACATCAATAATCCACTCTCTTTTGCCCCAATGGTCTTTGTATAAACTGATTAAAACAATGGCTCGTTTACCTTTCGTTTCATACAAATAACAGCCCGTATCAGGCTCAATAGAGTGTGAGTTTTTGTAAACCAGCCAAATTTCTTCATCACTCAAGCCATCTGTTGTTTTAATCTCTTTCAATACAGTGTTGCCCTTAATCGGATTCCTGCGATATTTATATAAAATCGCCCCCATATCTATATACAGCTGAAACGAAGCAAGTAGTTTCTCAGCCTCTTCAACACTTTTATCTAAATGTAGCCTTATCAATTTTTCCTTTTCATCATCAGACAAAACGCTAAGATAATATTCTGTTTCATCCCTGCTTAAATGACTAAGCAGTGTAAAACGCAAAAACTTATCTAAATCGACCTCAATTACTTTATTCATAACGTTTTCCTTAATTTCGTTTAACGAACTAATTTTAACCCCATATTGCGACAAATTATGTCGCACATCAAAATGCTAGTGTTTCTAAAGCCTTCTTAATGGTATTCGGATTTGAACGATAATAAATTGAAAGTGTATTGATTGATGAATGACCCGAAATCTGCTGAATGAGAGGCAAAGGATAATTTGCATCCATTAATTTAGTTAACGCCGTAGCCCGCAAACTATGGCACCTGTATTGTTTATCAAGCCCCACCGCATTAAAAATATTTCTCATAATCTTTATAATCTGCTGTTTTGATAAGAAACTGCCTTTATTTGATTTAAACAGCCAAGTATCTGAATTAATTTTCAGATAATCGAATGATTGTAGCCATTTCACATATCGTTTGAGTTCTCTTTTAAGAGTTTCATTCACATACACTTGCAGAGGTTTCTTTCCGCCCTTATTTTGTTCTGGCTGAATCAAAAAGCTCTCATAAGGATTAAAATTATCATCAAAAACTTGTCCGATTGTGAGTTTCTGAACCGAATGAATCCGTAAGCTCGTCATTAACATTGTCAAAAACAGCAATCTGTTACGTTCTCTATTTCGATTTGTACTGTCAATATAGCAAAGGCAGTTTCTAATATCCGCCTCGGTTAATAATTTTGCTTTTCCTTTTTTCATAAATGTACCCTTCCCTAAAATATTCATTAAAGTAGATTTTTTTGATTTTTATTAATGTTGAAACTGTTGTAAAAAATATGGCAGATTTAAGATGCTTGAAAAACCAAGTGTTTCCGCAAAAATATTCAAAAATGTATATTTTTGAATATTAGAGTTTGACAAGTTCCAAACAATATAAATTGCGAATACAAATCTGATGTTTTTCTTCTTTGTAAACAGGTGAGATTTCATTCAATTGTATTTTTGCCATATCACCACTATCAAAAAATTGTATATGAGTATTACAAATGCCTTTCACAACAGACCAGTGGTCGAAGTCATTTGAACGAACTCTGGTAATAACCGCCTTGTTTTTTGCAGTATGTAATGACATATACCAACACAATTTAGCCATCTCAAACTTCTGATTCCAAAATGGACGAACAAAACACAACTTTAATCCATAATTTTCTGATAAAAACCGACCTGCGGACTGCATAACTAGCTCTAACTGTTTATTATCTGCACCATACAATGCAATCTCTCCGAATTGTCCTTGTTCTATCAACTGTTCAACCACATCATCATAAAAATCCCGCATTTCTAACTTTTTGAGTTTAAGCCCCATAAAATTGCAAGCATTCAAAACCGCATAAATACTACAAAATCTATCCAAACTACCTTGCTTAAAAGCCCTCATCTCAATATTCCTCGGCTTTCATAATCGTTAAAACCAGATTCGTCATCGTTTCGTCACTAGGATCAAAACTCAAACCAAGATAATCCACATCGTAATAATCAATTTTCCAAAAAAATTGCTCGCCTTTAAAATTTATGCAACCAAAGTCATTTTCCCCATATGGATTGTTACCTTGATTAAAATCATTAAAATTTTTAACCTTATTGAATAAAATTTCCTTATCTTCATCTGGCATAGCTCTAATGCCTTGAGTAATGACAACCCTCCCACCAATAAAATATTTGCGTAGTTTGTCATTAAGCTCTTTGATTTTCTCGGTATTCATTTTTCCTCCTTTAAAACAAAAAAAGAGAGGTGGAATATCCAACCTCTCTTATAGTCTCAGCAGTAGTGTGATTACATTTTCGTATTCTATACTTATAAAGCATTCTCAATAATCCTTTAGAAAAACTAAACCTAACCGCAATCCCTGAAGTTTCAACTTTTCATCGATTCGTTTTGATTATTTTTTCTTGTTAATTCAATACATTAAAATTCATTAACGTATATAATATTATACCAAATTTCACATCAAAAATCAATAAAATATTAAGCAAAAACAACACACTAAAAAACTATTTAGTTTTATAATTCATATTTTGAAGCCTTATTTTCACTGCAACATCTGAAACTTTGAATTGTTTTGCCATTTTTCTTATAGCTTTATCAACAACCAAACCATTAAGCTTTATATTCTCTTGCTTTAAAAAATTGATTACTGCATTTTCAGGCATCAGAATTTCTGCTGTTATTGCATCCGTATTGACTTCTTTTGATTTCGACAACGATGTCTCATCTTTTCTACCAACAGCACCATATAATTTTATTTCTGCATTATCATTTGCATAATGAACAAGTTCGTGAACTTTAGTCCAATTATCATTTTTATCCCGTAAACAAATTCTAAATTGATTATTAACATACTCAATCCGCCCTTTATTCAAGCTTCTGTCCAGAATAGTTACAATACCAAGCTCATCTAAAATTCTATCAGGATTAACCCACCCATCTTGTTCATATAATTCATTACTCTTATCAATGAGCCACTCATTGTTTATAGGTTCAACACTCTTCTCTATAATATACTTTTCCGCACTTTCTAACTTATCACAATACGCCAAAAATTCATTAACCTTTGCAACAATTCTATGCTGTTCTTTAAGTGCTGGAACCATTAGTTCAGTTTCCAAAATAATTTTATGATTTATTTTAGGCATATTGCCAGATGTTCCTCCTGCTTGTTTTCTAAAATAATCTCTTACAGCTGGAGAATTCAAAGATAGATGCAAAAAATCTGTTAATATCAATTGATTATTTGCTCTAATTTTGACCATTAAATCAGGATAGATAAATTCACCATCATTACCATCAAATATGGCAGATACCCCTACATATTCTATAGAATTACCTCTTTGAATTAGTATATCACCTTTTTTTAGCCATAAATAGGAATTTCTATCAACCTTTTCATTGATATATTTGAAACATCTACCATCAAATTTTCCGTAGGTTGTAGCTGTAAGAGTTAAGCTTTTAGTTGATGTTTTAAAGTTTACAGATTTAGGAGAAAAACCATTTTTAGGACCAAAATCTATTAAGTCTTTAAGTATGTATTTACAGAACTTTCCTGTATGTCCTATCAACTTACCTTCCGTTGCACATTTAAAAACAGATTTTCTTAATTGCCTTGGAAACTTATTATCAAGTTCTGTAAGCTCACATTCAATTTCATCATACTTCTTAATATACGGCTCAAGTTCTTCAATTTTAGCAACAATCCTCTGCTGTTCACCTAGGGGAGGAAGAGGAAAAAACAATTCTTTAAATTTATTAACACTCACTCCTCCTATAATTCCACTAGTATTCTCATTGAAAACATTCCGAAAATATTTACTTTGTAGAAAATAATATAAATATTTATTATTAAAACCTAAAGCACTAATAGAACATAACTTATTTCCAAAACAAACTACCTTATCGAGAATTGATATTTTTCGTCCAGCACTTCCTCCTTCAATGCATATTAATACTGAACCCTCTTTAGCATAACGAAAATTTCTTTCATTAAAAGGTATCTTTACACCAGTATCATAGTTAATAGTACAATCAAAATTTACATCTTTAGTGCCGATATAATTATAACCTTCTTTTACTTTTTTATATTTTGTTTCCTTAATATTCTCAGAAATACTATTTCCTGTATATATATCCGAACATTCCGCTAATCTCGCCCATTTCCAGCTTGATGGTATTTCAAATGGAATTTCACCTTCTGAAATTGGAGGCAAAGGTTTGTATTTTTTTATCTTACCCGTTTTAATTAGCTTTTGTTTTTCAGCTTGGATTTTTGCATACAAAACATCTGCAGGTTCATCATTGGGATTTTGCGGAACAAGTTTACCTTGAATTGCAAGTTGTAAAATAGAATTTCTTAAGTCCTGAGCTTTCATTATTGAGCAATCCCTAATAACTTCTCAACCTCAAGCAAAATGCTATCTATTTTTTGATTCAATTCACTTCTTTTAGCCTGATATTTACTGATTAGTTCTTTTGGTTCTAATATTTCTTCTTCAATTGTAGGATAACCACATAAGTCCAGATTAAAACTGCGTGCCTGCAATTCTGCGAAACTATATTTTTTTGACTTATCAAATCCGTCAACCTGTAATTCTTCACGATTATTCCACCATTCTATAACCGGTGCAAAATGTTCAATTTTCATTGGATTTGTTTTATTAAAAGCTTTCATCCCTTCTGGCATATCTAAACGATAAAACCAAGTCTCTTTAGTAGGACAGCCCTTTGTAAAAAATAACAAATTTGTATTAATCGATGTATACGGAGCAAAAACCGTTTTGGGCAGACGAACCACTGTATGTAAATTGCACTCTTTAAGCAATTTCTCTTTAATGCGGGTCTTAACACCCTCCCCAAACAAAGCACCATCCGGTAATACAACTGCACTGTTTCCACCATCTTTTAAAAGTTTTATAATCAAAACCAAAAATAGGTCAGCAGTTTCTTTTGTCCTTACATCAGCTGGAAAATTCTTCTCAATTCCATCTTCTTCCATCCCCCCAAACGGTGGGTTAGTCAGAATTATATCTACTTTATCACTTTTCCCGTAATTATTAAGTGGCTTTGCTAAACTTCCTGCAATCAAGTGCTTAATATTAGGTACATCAATTCCGTGCAAAATCATATTGGTAGTACATAAAATATGAGGAAGCTGCTTTTTCTCCCACCCCATTATACTTTTTTGTAATTTTTCTTCATCTTTAGGTGTTTTAACCTGTTTTCTCATATGATTTATAGCACAAGCAAGAAAACCGCCTGTACCGCAAGCAGGATCTAAAACTGATTGCCCTAACTGCGGATTTGTCATTTCAGTCATAAACTGTGTCACAGCTCGAGGAGTATAAAATTCTCCAGCATTTCCAGCAGACTGCAGTCCTTTTAAAATCTGCTCATATATGTCACCAAATATATGTTTATCTTCTGACGAATTAAAATCAATTTCATTTATCTTGTTTATTACCTGACGTAATAAATGACCCGATTTCATATAATTTATAGCATCATCAAAAATTGAACGAACCATAGAGGCACGAGAATTTCCTTCTGTTGGTAATTTCTTCAATGCAGGAAACAATTTGTTATTAATAAAATCCAATAACTCGTCACCCGTAATACCTTCATCATCTTCTGCCCAGTTTACCCACCGTAAACTCTCTGGAATTGGAGATTCATATCCATCTTCAAAAAAAGACCAGTTTTTCTCACTATCTGAAAAAATTTTTAAAAATAACATCCAAGAAAGCTGACCGATTCGTTGAGCATCACCATCCACGCCCGAATCTTTACGCATAATGTTTTGAATCGTCTTAATTGTTGATGATAAATTAGTCATAACCACTCCATTTTATATTTTACGCATTTTATATTAAAAAAGTTAATAAATTAATCGCATTTTTAATAAATTTTTGACTTTATCTCATCAATAAGTTCAACGTATTTTTCTTGGCCGCCAATCTTTTTAACTATCTCAAGCGGAGTGCCATATTGCGTAAATGGAGCAACTCTTATAATGCTTCTGCTTTCCAAGGCGGAAATACCAATCTCAACATATTTTGAAATGATTTCTACAAAAATAGTCTTTGCAGGTTCAGTAAAAGAAGAAATTACCACAAGAGCATTTTCAGCTCTCTTTTTTCTTGAAATTGGTTCAATATCATAGGTATTTTTCAGCAAAACATCATATATATCAAATTCTTTACCATATTCTTTTCTTAACTCTTCAACAAAAAGTCCTGACTTACTTAAGTCATCAATAAATTTTGTCTTACTTTTTGCATTATTCCAATATGTTATAAATTCTTTTGCCGTTGGATATCTTTTCAAAATAAAGTTTTTACAGAAAGACTTAATATTTTCTGCAACCAGTTTTCCATTCTCATCCAGATATTGAACATTGACATCGACAACCTCAACCTCTACATCATCAACATAATATTTTTTAATCTGATTATCATCAACAAGTTCTGCCGAATCCCAGTCATAACTATCTTCAATACCTTCTTCAACATCACCCTCACCTAAATCTATAGCTTCTTCTGCATCTTGTTCATCAACCTCCGAGCCCAATTCAAGTATAACTTCCGTAGGATAACCATCAAATTCAGGATCTGCAAAAAGTTTTGTTGCATTGCGAAAATCCATTATTGTAAAATAAAACTTATTATATTCTTCATTAACCCTTGTACCTCTGCCTATTATCTGCTTAAACTCCGTCATAGAACCTATGGAACGGTCAAGGACAATCAGTTTACAGGTTTTTGCATCCACCCCCGTGGACATAAGACGAGACGTAACAGCAATAACAGGATACCGGCTTTCCAAATCAATAAAGTTATCAAGTTCCGCTTTACCTGTAACATCATCCCCTGTAATTTTCACAATATATTTAGGATTATCTTTCACAAACTCTTCAGCTTCTTGACATAAACACCCCCTCATACGGTCTGCGTGTTCTATATTTTCACAAAAAACAATAACTTTATCATACGGATTATTTTCTCGTTGAAAATGCATTATCCGCTTTGCAACCTCTTTTGTACGTTTTTCTAATACAAGTATACGGTCAAAATCCTTTTGAACGTACTCCTTATCCTCTATTTCATTGCCATATTTATCCGTTTTTCCTAACTCTGGCCGCCATCCCATCAAATCTCTATTCAACCCAATCTTCAAAACTTTATAAGGAGCAAGAAAGCCATCATCAATACCTTGCTTTAATGAATAAGTATATAAGGGCTCTCCAAAGTACGTAGAGGTTGAAATATCTTTATCTTCTTTTGGTGTTGCCGTCATACCTATTTGAGTTGCACTGGTAAAATATGTTAAGATATCGTGCCAAGCAGAATTTTCTGCTGCAGAACCTCGATGACACTCATCAACTACTATTAAATCAAAGAAATCTGGAGAAAATTGCTTATAAATATTTTTTTCCTCTTCTGTACCCGTCACCGCCTGATATAACGACAAATAAATTTCATAAGATTTATCAATTTTACGATTAGTAATTTTTGTCATAGCATTGCTAAACGGAGCAAAATCTTGGTTTTTAGTTTGGTCAACCAAGATGTTGCGGTCAGCTAAAAACAAAATACGTTTTTTTTGCTTTGATTTCCATAATCGCCAAATAATCTGAAATGCAGTATAAGTTTTCCCTGTGCCTGTCGCCATAACAAGCAAAATACGGCTTTGCCCTTGGGTAATTGCCTCTATCGTCTTATTTATGGCAATTCTTTGATAATAACGCGGACTTCTTCCAGAACCGTCATCATAATATTCTGATAAGATTTTGTCTTCTTGCTCTTTTGTAATACCTCTTGCTCTTCTATATCGTTCCCAAAGTTCATCAGGCGTTGGAAAAGCTTCATTATCTATCTCTCTTTCCTTACCTGTTAACAAATCGTGTTCATAAAAACCTTTACCATTTGAACTGTATACAAACGGAACACTCAACGTTTGAGCATAATCAATACCTTGCTGAATACCTGCACCAACACTTTTATAGCAAGACTTAGCTTCAACTATTGCTAATGGTAAATTAGGTTTATAAAACAACACATAGTCCGCACGCTTAGGCTCTCCTCGCTTAACCTCTCTTCCTCGAACCATTATTCGCCCTTTAGTAAAACTCATTTCTTGACGAATCTGCAGCTTATTGTCCCACCCCCGTGCAACAATCGCAGGAGTTATTTCTATGCGTTTCGTATCTTCTTCTGACAGTTTATGATATATCATATTTACTTCTGAGCTAAATTAAAGATATCTAATAATAAAGCAACCACTCAAAATTGCAAGGTTCTATTATAAAAAAGCTTCATATTGAACTTTTATCAATATGAAGCATATAAAACATCAAAACCCAATTTCTTTTAAAAATTTGCTTGGTTTACAGCGAACATATGCTTTGCTAGTTTGAAACCTATCAATAGAAAACAAATACAGATTTTGTTTAGCTCTGGTTATTGCCACATAAAAGAGCCGCCTGTTAGCCTCTCCATTGCCACAGAAATATTCTATAAGATAAGGAAACAATACATTGTCAAACTCAAGTCCTTTTGAACTATAACAAGTCATAACACAAACTTCATCCTTTCCAATCTTGGGCTTTGAATTTTCGCCAATCACTCGCACATCAATTCCTTCAGCTTCTAAAAATTTAGTCACACTGTTCACAAGATTATTCGTATAGCACAATATTGCTGAATTCCCCGTAACAGCCTTCAAAATTCTACTCATAGCAGCCAATTGAACTCCCTCTGCTCCACAATGCTGATATTTAACCACCCCTTTCCCTCTTTTATAAGAAACAATATTTTTGGGTAACCGCTCACGATTGTTTGCAATCAACAAATTAGCTGTTTTAATTATTGCGTTACAAGAACGATAATTAACTGTTAAATTCTTAACAACAACACTGCTAAAATGTTTTTTAAGATTTACGGAATATGCCATCCTTGCCCCTCTCCACCCATATATCATCTGATCCGGATCACCAACAAACAAAAAATTGTCATTTCGACCAACGAGCATTTTCAAAAGCTCAACTTGGTTTTCATTACAATCCTGAAACTCATCAACAATTATATATTCATAGCTATTTCGTTGCTTGCCAAGTTCCGAAGGAATATTTTGCAAGTTTTCAATCATTTTATTTAAAAGAAAGTCAAAATCCCACAAATGAGTGGCATCTAGTTTATCATAAAAGGCTGTAAACCATTTATAATTTTCATTCTTTTTTGCATTATACGAAGCCAACCTACCCACTTTAATAACCTCGTCACATAGTTCGCTCGGTGTCAGTTCACATTTTTTATTCCGTGTAATTGCCTTTGCTAGCCTACTAAAATCATCAGGCACGGCTTGCCGTCTGCCATCAAGGAACCCTCGTTTTGCCATATAAGCATAGGCCATTGAATGAAAAGTACTAACTTTCAATTTAGAAGAAACTTCCTTACCCAACTCTTTTCTAAGTCTCTTTTTCATCATTGAAGAGGCTTGCTTAGTAAAAGTTAAGATTCTAATCTTATGAGGAGGCACACACTTATTCACAACCAAATTCACCACAAACGCAACTATCGTATGTGTTTTGCCTGTTCCGGGACCTGCATTCACAAATATCCTTTTATGTTCAGAAAAAACTATACTTTTTTGCTCTTTATTGAGGTTGTCAAGAATACTATGCATCTTCGCTCTCCTCAATAGATGCTTCGAGCTCATCCTTTATGGAGTTCCAAACCTCAAGACCTTTTCCGCCGGCAATCGTCCAATCATAAATTTTGCTGGGTTTATAGTTAATATATAAGCCATACAACGATTTCAAAGTCGGCTTAACTTTCATTTGCTCGACCGTACATTTGTTTTTGTTAGGAATACTTGCATAAGCGGGAAAAGGAGCGTGCCATATATACTCAACAGCTTCTTGCAACGAATATTCTTTTATATATAAAGGAATACCCTTGTTTTCATCCATATGAACAAGACTGGATATCTCTTCACGCCGTTTACGGCTAATTGGACTTAACAGCAAAAAATGACAATGTACCGACCTTAAATAGCCTTCATCCAACGACTTTTTCTCGTTCCGATACATCGCAAACGTGACGTTACCAATATAATCAAGGCCATTCAGAATTTCTTTAAACTTTCTCTTTGCCTTATTAACTTTAAATTTGCCCTTTTTGCTTCCAAAATCAAACTCATCATCTATTAAAGTCGCAGAAAATACCCGAACATCACTTTTACATAAGGCCAATTCACAAAACTTCTGACAAAAGATATCGGCAAACACTTTTAACGAATAAGGATTCAGCATATTTAGACCATTATTATCAGGACGAATAAAATTCATTTCCTCTAACAAATTACTTTTGCCATATCGGGCAATCGACCGACACAACAAGTCATACTGTTCAGTCATTACCTGTTCTAACGTTTTCTTACTTTTTTTCATAAAATTACTCCATTTAATACGTATGTTTTTATGGTTATACAAAACCTGTACGCCTAAGTTCGTTCAACGAACTCACTCGTTGCATCAATTCAAAAAATTTTTGATTGCTTTAATTAAGGTGTTACAGTTTTGTTTTATATCTTCTAAACTCGCACGTGTTTGACTATCCACTTTATTAAGCTGGCTTGAATCAATAATACTAAAACTAGCATTTTTACTTATCCGATTATTTGCAAGTTCATCAATCCCGTACTTTTGCAAATATTCATACGTTTTACAGAGCGGCACATTTTTATCATCAATAAGTCTGACAATACGTGGAGTATTGTATAAATACCTCTTAAATGACGAACTCTTTTGCATTTCTTCGGGAATTTTTGAACAAAGAGCTTTGTGAATAGAAAGTTCAATATTATCATCATCCCATTCTATTCCGCTCTTTTGTACGATTTTCTTGATTTTATTTTCACACTTTTCATTTTCTCTGACTTTGTGGCACAAAGCCCTAAAATTACAAATAGTTTTATACTTTTCTGCGGTGGTAATATATGCCTGCATACTAAACATCGCAATATCAGCACGAACGCTCTTAAAAGCCTGAACTGCTGATACATCTTTGAGATCTCTAATTTTTACTCCCATAATTTCATTCCTTATCAGATAATTGTTTCTGTTTTATGGCGTAAAGAATGCGGAAAAACTTGAAAAACCTTTCTGCAGCCTCATTTAGCTCCTCTTCTGACAAGGGAGTTTCATACCAGCTCTGAATGATTTCAGTTATGTCCTTTTCTTTTTCCATAATTTGATTTTTTCAGAAAAGGCTCAAAACCGCATTGTGACGGACTTTTTAATGTAAATTCGCATACACAGAGATGCTCATAAACGAACAAATATTGCCTTGAATCATATAGTTACATCAATTACAATTGAGACAACAGGAGGAAATTATAACGAAAGCAGTGATATTAGCTCGTGTCAGCAGTAAAGAACAGGAAGAAGGACATTCTTTGGACGCCCAAATAAACCGTTTGCAAGAATATTGCAGACGAAAAGAACTTAATGTAATCAACACTTTTACAATAGTTGAAAGTTCGGTTATCGGCTCTCGTAAAGCTTTTAACCAAATGCTGGATTTTTGTAAGAAGCAAAAACAGACAATCGCTCTCGTTGCAGATGCGGTTGACCGTGTCCAACGTTCATTCAAAGACAGTATTGCTTTGCAAGAACTCATTAATAAAAAAGTCATTGAACTTCATTTTTATCGTGAAGGAATGATAATCAATACAGAATCAAAATCATCCGACATAATGCGGTGGGATTTTTCTGTAATGGCTGCAAAATCATACGTTTTACAACTATCTGAAAATGTAAAACGCAGTCTTGATTTCAAACTGAAAAACGGAGAATACACAGGAGAAGCTCCTCTTGGTTATATAAACAGCCGAGATGAAAAAGGAAAAGCCACCATCTGCATTGATGAAAATAGAGGATATTTAGTAACACGAATTTTTGAGAAATACAGCGAAGGTCTTTATTCTCTTAAAGAAATTGCAAATTTAGCCAATAAATGGGGACTAACCAGCAAACGTAACGGGTTGCCAATGTCCGCTAATACAATACACCACATGCTAAACAATCCATTTTACTGTGGAATTATGCTGTCAAAAGGGCAAAAATACCCTCATATACACCCAAAACTCATTAGTCAGGAACTATTTAGCAAATGTCAAAATATTTTACACGGAAAAAGTATGGAGGATTACAGACAGTTCAAAAGCGGAACAAAACCTTTCATTTTTAAAGGATTGATTAAATGCGGCATCTGCGGTACAACCATATCATCTGATATGAAAATTAAACCAAGCGGCAAATCTTATACTTACCTGTTTTGTTCACATCGTAAAGGAAATTGCCAAAATAAAGCAATTAACGAAGAAAAAGCTTTAGAACAGATTCGCAATGTTTTAAAAAGCTTTCAAGTACCACAGGAAACTTTTAATCACATAAAAAAAGACCTCGAACAAGTAGCCAACTCAGAAAATGAATTCCACACACAGCAACTTACTATGCTTAGAGGTCGTTATGACAAAATTCAGCTCAAATTAAAAAAACTAAGAGAATTGTTATTGGATGAAAAAATTTCGCCTGAAGATTTCAATGAAATGAGTGCTGATTTGAAGTCAGAGCAATTCGAACTTGAGAATAAAATGAAAAACCATACCCAAGCTGATGAAAAGTTCTCAATCGCAATGTCCACAATCGTTTCACTAGCGTCAAACGCCTATAATCTCTTTATGAGTTCGAACATTGACGAGAAAAGAGAATTGATAAATTTGATTTTTTCGAACTTGAAATTAATAAACGGAGAACTGCAGTTTTCTTTGCGTTCTCCGTTTGATAAGCTTGTAAATTTAGCTTCTTATACAATCTGGGGCGAAAGATGAGACTCGAACTCACGACACCCGGTACCACAAACCGGTACTCTAACCAACTGAGCTACTTTCGCCATTGTCTTGAAAAGACTTTTACAAAATCCGCGGCGGAAAGTCAAGCGAAAAAACAACAAATTTATAAAAAATAAAAGCAACGAACCGCAGTTATCGGTGGAACAGTTTGTCAATATCCTTTAATTTCAATTCGATATAGGTCGGACGACCATGATTGCACTGACCGGAATTGGGGGTTTGTTCCATTTCCCGCAGCAGGTGGTTCATTTCCGCCAGGTTGAGACTGCGCCCTGCCCGTACGGAACCATGGCAGGCCATAGTGGCGACGATATGGTTCAGTTTTTCCGTCAAAGCGAAATCGCTGCCCCATTCCGCTATCTGTTCGGCCAAATCATGAACCAACTTTTGTGTGTCGCAGTCTTTGATTAAGGCCGGAATTTCCCGGACAATTACCGCCGAAGGGCCGAACTCTTCCACCGACAATCCCAGCTGGTCAAGATTTTCCGCATTTTCCAGCAGGCGTTGTTTGTCGCAAGCGTCCAATTCGACGATTTCGGGAATCAGCAGCATCTGGGTTGCCGGTTTGCGCCCCTCGTTCAGGGCTTTTTTCATTTTTTCCATCACGATCCGTTCGTGGGCGGCATGCTGATCGATCAAAACGATGCTGTCTTCGGTTTGGGAAATGATATAGGTGTTGTGAAACTGTGCTTTTGCCTGTCCCAAAACGCCGTCAGCATCCGCATAACGGCTGTTGTCGTCTTCTTCCGCACGGACGGAAAACTTTCTTTCCAGTTCCGGCAGCGCCGCCGTGCGCGGGCGGGACGGCAGCGGCGGAAGCGTCCGGCGAAAGGCCGAAGGCGCCGGTTGATGACAGTCGTTTAAAAAGGCCGCTTCCTCTTTGTCGTCGCTCATCAGCAGCGGCGCCGTCAAAGACGCATTTTCCAGGCTGTCCTGCAAAAAACTCTCCAGGTTGGCCGGTGCTGCCGTCTGCCGGCTGCCGGCCGTAAGAGCGTTGCGGATTGCGCTGACCAGCAGGCCGCGAACCGCAGCGCCGTCAAAAAAGCGCACTTCGGCCTTGGTCGGATGCACGTTGACGTCCACATAGTCGGGATCAACGTCAAAGAACAAGGCGCATAACGGATAGCGGCCGATTTCCAACACTCCCTGATAAGCGCCTTTAACGGCGCCCAAAAGCAGTTTGTCGCGTACCGGCCGGTTGTTGACAAACAGATACTGAGAAAGAGAGTTGGCCTTGTTGTAAGTCGGCAGACTGACGTAGCCGCTGATGCGGAGATGATCGCGTTCGGCGTTGATCAGGAGAGAATTTTCACCGAATTCACGTCCCATGACGTCGCTCAGGCGTTTTAGACGGGCGTCGAACAATTCTCCCTGACAGGCGTTGAGACTGATCTTTTTCTTTTGTCCGTCGATCAGGTAAAAGGAAATCTGCGGGTTGGCCAAAGCAATCCGGTTGACGATGTCAACGCATTGCGTAACTTCGCCGGCAGCGGTTTTCAAAAATTTGAGCCGGGCCGGCGCGGCATAAAACAAATCGCGCACTTCCACCCGGGTGCCGGCAGCGGAGGCTGCGGGAACGGGAGACTGTTTGACTCCGCCGTTGACTTCCATCCGCCAGCCGTTCTCCGCCTGCCGGCTGCGGGACGTGACGGACAACCTGGCAACGGAGGCGATGGAAGGCAGCGCCTCGCCGCGGAAACCGAGATAACCGATGTGGAACAAATCGTCGTCCGGCAGCTTGGACGTTGCATGCCGCTCAACCGCCAATTCAAGATCTTCCCGCGCCATGCCTTTGCCGTTGTCGGCAACCGCAATCAGCGACTTGCCGCCGTCCACCAGCGTTATTTCAATCGAAGACGCGCCGGCGTCAATGGCGTTTTCAACCAGTTCTTTGACCACCGAGGCGGGACGCTCGATCACTTCGCCGGCGGCAATCTGGTTAACCAGGGTATCGGGCAGGATGCGGATAGCCATTGCAGCCTCTTTTCGTTATTTGCGGATTTTCTTGATCAGACTGATCAGGTTTCGGGTCGAACTGTCATGCAGACCGGAAGCGTGTCCCTGTAACTCGGGCAAAATGCTCAAGGCCATCTGTTTGCCGAGTTCAACTCCCATCTGATCAAAGGAATCGATGTTCCAGATGACGCCCTCGACAAACACCTTATGCTCGTACATTGCCACCAGCATACCCAAAGTGTAAGGATCTACCTTTTTGATGACGATGGTGTTGGTCGGACGATTGCCGGAGAAGAATTTAAAGCGCTTAAGACGGCTGACTTCGGCCGCGCTTTTGCCTGCTTTTGAAAGCTCTGCCGCCGCTTCGGCAACGGTTTTGCCGCGCATCAGCGCTTCTCCCTGCGCCAAAGCGTTGGCGACCAGAATTTCGTGATGTTCGCCGATTTCGTTATGGGAAATGGCGGGAACGATCAGATCCAGCGGCACGATCCGACTGCCCTGGTGCAAAAGCTGGAAAAACGAATGCTGTACGTCGGTGCCGGCACCGCCGAACAAAACCGGACCGGTGGCATATTTGACGAACTTGTTGTTTTCGTTCACCGATTTGCCGTTGCTTTCCATATCAAGCTGTTGCAGATAACTCGGCAGATAGCGCAGATCCTGATCGTAGGGAACGACGCAATGGCTGCCGAAACCGAAAAAGTTGTTGTACCAAACGCCGAGCAGTGCCAGAATGACCGGAATATTCCTGTCAAACGACGTATGACGGAAATGCAGATCCATCGCGTTGGCGCCGTCGAGCATTTTCTCAAAGTTTTCCATCCCTACGGCAAGGGCAATCGACAAGCCGACCGCCGACCACATCGAATAGCGGCCGCCGACGAAATCCCAGAATTCGAACATGTTGTCGGTGTTGATGCCGAATTTTTCCACTTCTTTCGCGTTGGTGGAAACGGCGACGAAATGTTTGGCAACCGCAAACTCGCCCAAAGCGTCGATCAGCCATTTGCGGCAGGTTTTGGCGTTGGTCAGGGTTTCTATGGTGGTAAAAGTTTTGGAAACGATGACAAACAGGGTCGTTTCCGGATCAACCTGACTTAAAACGTCTTCGCAGGCGGATCCGTCAATGTTGGAAATAAAATAACATTTTATGTCTTTTGCCCAGTATTCTTTCAGTGCGGCGGCGGCCATTACCGGCCCCAGATCGGAGCCGCCGATGCCGATGTTGACGATGCTGGTCAGCTTTTTGCCGGTGGCGCCTTTAAATTCGCCGTAACGGACCGCGTCGGTAAATTTTTTCATTTTTGCCAGCACAGCGTTGATCTCGGGCATCACGTTTTTGCCGTCGACATATACCGGCGTGTTCTGACGATTGCGCAAAGCCGTATGCAAAACCGCCCGGCTTTCGGTAATATTGATTTTTTCGCCGGTAAACATCGCTTCGATTTTGTCGCGCAGCTTTACTTCATCCGCCAGTTCCAGCAGATACTGTAAGGTCTTTTCGTTAAAACGGTTTTTGGAATAGTCCAGATAAAGCGGTCCAAGCTCAACGGCATATTTGGATCCGCGTTTGGCATCAAACGCAAACAGGTTTTTCATTTCAACGTTCTTAAAAAAGCGGTAATGGAGAGCCAGCTTCTTCCAGGCTTTCGTTTTGGTAACGTTTTTTTCCATTTTATATTTCTCCTAGTCTGATTTGAAATTCCCGAGTCCGATGATCTTGAGGTTGTCCGGCGTAAAATAGCGGGCGGCCGCACGGTTGACCTCGTCAAGCGTCACTTCGGAAACATAACGGTTGCGTTCCTGCAAAAAATCAATGCCGAGTTTTTCCTTCTGCATGTAAACAAGCATCTCGGCAATGGCGGAAATGTCGGCAAAACGCAGATTGTAGGAAGCGATCAGATAATTTTTCGCTTCTTCCAGTTCTTCGGCGGAAACGCCTTCGGCGCCCATTTTGTTCCACTCTTCGTTGAATATTTCCATTACCCGGTTAAAATTGCCGGACGTTGAAGAAAAGCCGCCGACAATCATTTCCGTTTTGTCGGAAACGGAAAGCCCGGTATAAACGCCGTAGGTCAGCCCTTCCTTTTCGCGGGCCGCAAGATTAAGGCGGGAACTTAAGCCGGAACCGCCGAGAATGTAATTGGCGATATAAAGCGGGTAAAAGTCGTCTGCGTTGCGGCGCGTGCCGACGGCAGCGGCAAAAGCCATACTCTGCGGCAGATTTTCGTCATGAGCGTCAAATCCGCCGGACAACCGCGGCGTAACCGCCGGCGTTTCGTCGGCTGCGCCCCGCTTCGGCAGAGAGCCGAAAACTTCATCCAGAATCCGGCCGGCCTCTTCCGCCGTAATGTCGCCGGCAAGGCCGACGATCAGGTTGGAACGTCCCAAATTGTCGGCAACAAACCGTTTTACCTCCCGCGGCGTAAAGCTTTCAATATCCTCTTTTTTGCCGAGTGGATTGCGGCCGTAAGGATGTGTCCCGAAAAGCGTCCGGTTGGCAATCAGCCCGAGCTGTTGTCCGGGGTCTTCGTTTTGACTCTCCAACCCGGCCAGCATCTGCTTTCTGATCCGCTCAAGGTCGGCTTCGTCCGCCCGCGGCTCGGTCAGAGTCTGCCGCAGCATGTTAAAAGCAATCGGCGCAAATCCCTTGGTAGTTAACAGCCGGCCGGAAAAATCGTCGCCGTCGGCGCCGAAACCGAGCGAAATCGCATAGTTTTCCATTTTCTCCTTAAAAGCCTGCGAATCAAGTCCGCCGGCGGCTTCGGAAATGAGCGCGGCAGTCATTTTTGACAACCCTGCCTGCCCTTCTTTTTCGGCAACCGTTCCGGCGTGGGCAAAGATAAAACTCAGACTGACGATGGGGTTGGTCGTATCCGTCAGCAGATAGGCTTTGATTTTATGGCGGGGAGAAACCACTTCCGTTACCGGCAGCGAAAACCCCTGCCGCCCGAGTTCGGAATTTTTGACCAGGGCGTCGGCGTCAAAAGCCGGCCGGGAAAAATAAAAAACACCGGCGGAAACAACGGCGGCAGCGGCCAAAACCGAAAATAAAACGCCCTTTTTATTCATCTTCGCCCTCCCCGTTCAGCGGTTCGACCACACCTTCCGTCATTGCCGAGCCGGTAAAAATCCTGTGCGCCGCCTTTTTTACCGCCGCAGCGTCGACGGCACGGATGTTGTCCGCATAGTTCTCAATGTCTTCCCGCGTCATGCCGACGGTATAAAGAGAGCCGACGATATAAGCGGCATCGTTGGGATTGTCGCGCAGATAGACCAACCCGGCCAGCATTTTGTTTTTGACTTTTTCAACTTTTTCGTCGGTCAGCGAGGCAACAGCATCGTTTACGACCCTGTCCAGCATTTTTTGCAGTTCTTGGGGAGAAACACCGGCCGCCGGAACCGCCGACAGGCCGAAGGTGCCGTAACTGCGCGAAGCGTAATCGTAAGATGCGGCGGCAGCGAGCGCCAGCTTTCTTTTTACTACCAGTTCTTTATAAAGTTCCGAAGTGTCGCCTTCGCCAAGGTAGGCAGACAATACCATTGCGGCATAAATGCTTTGCGGATCGGTATTGCAGGAATCAACGACATAGCGGCGGACAACCCGCGGCAGCTCCACCCGCGGCAGCTTCATTTTCAACATAATGCGGGTTGTCGGATTGACTGCGGGAAAAGATTTTTTCCCGATTTCATGCCCCGCCGGCACCTTACCGTAATATTTTTCCGCCAGCCGGTAAGCCGTTTGAGGTTCAATGTCGCCGGAAATCACGATAATTGCGTTGTTCGGCACGTAATAACGGCGGTAAATATCCATCACGTCTTCCCTGGTCAGAGACAGGATTTCCTCTTCCGTACCTGTTACCGGCCGCGCGTAAGGATGTGTCTGCCACAAACCGCGCTGCAGGCTTTCGGCAAAAGCCGAAAGCGGCTGATTTTCTACCACCTGCTTGCGTTCCTGATAAACGATGTCACGTTCGGCGGCAAAAGCCTCGTCGGAAAAATCAAGGTTTGCCATGCGGTCGGCCTCAAGTGCCATGGCAAGTTCCAGCCGGCTGACGTCCAGGCTTTGATGATAAGCAGTATAATCAAGCGAAGTAAAGGCGTTGCTGTCGGCACCGTTTATCTGCATAAGCCGGTTAAATTCAGCCCCCGGAACCTTTTCGGTGCCGCGGAACATCAGATGTTCAAGCAGATGCGCCGCACCGCCCTTTCCCGGCTTTTCATCGACCGCCCCTACCCGGTACCACACCATATGTTTGGCGATCGGCGCCTTGTGGTTTTCCACCACCAGCAGCCGGGCACCGTTTGAAAGCGTGTATTCGTTAATGTCAAACAGTTTGGCGGAAGCGGAAAAGGCCGATAAAAGGCAGATCAGGCCGAAAGCGACAAATTTTTTCTTCATTGGCGGATTTTACCTACCTGTTTTTGTTTTTTAAGCGTCGTTTTCCGCAGCGGCCGCGGCTTTTTCCAGCGGCACCACCGGTCTTAAATCGTAGTTCGGCGGCAGCAGCAGCTGTTTTTGTTCGGAAACCTTTGAAGCGTCCGGCACCTTGCGCTCAAGCCCCAGGTCTTCCCTGGTGGCGTTACAGGCGCCAAGCATACCGGCCAACAACATCAGACAAACAATCTTCTTCATTTGACTTGCTCCTTATTTTCTTTTTTTTCGGGATAGAACAGACCGTGCAGTATGATGACGGCCGCACCGATACAGATAAAACTGTCGGCAACGTTAAAGGCCGGCCAATGGTGCACGCCCAGATGAAAGTCCAAAAAGTCAAAAACCGCGCCCAGACGCACCCGGTCGACAAGGTTGCCGAGCGCTCCGCCGATGATCATGCCGAGCCCGATTTGCACGGCGCGCACCTTTTCCCTGTACAGCCACCACAACAGCGCCGCCACGATCAACGCCGCCGTCAGACACAGCAGCAGCGTGCCGGTTGCGCCGGAATCGTTGAACATGGAGAAACTGACCCCCGTGTTCCAGGCATAAACGAGGTTGAAAAAAGACGTCAGTTCAATGCCCGGCCGCTCGTTTAAAACGTAGTTCAGCATCCAAAATTTCGTCAGCTGATCAAAAACGAGCACGGAAGCGGCGATCACCAATCCCAAAATCAAATTCTTCTCCTGCAAAACATATAAAACCGAAATGCATTATAACAATATTTCGGCGAGAAAAAAGCGCTAAATTTAAACTGTACATAAGTTATTAAAACAAGAGCAGCTTTGCCAGACCGAGGAAAATGAAGTAGCCGCCGGAATCGGTACAGGCAATCAAAAACACGCCGGAAGCGATCGCGGGGTCGATTTTCAGCCGGTTGATGGTCAGCGGTATGAGAATGCCGGCCAGACTGGCGACGGTCAGATTGCAGAGCATGGCCAGAGCAATGATGTAACTGATCATTTCCTGCCCGGGGAACCAGATGCGCACCGCTATTCCGATCATTACCGCAAACAGCAGTCCGTTGCAAAGGCCGACCATAAACTCTTTGCCGATCATGCGCAGGGCGTTGCGGGAGTTCAGTTCTTTGGTGGCCAGGGAACGGACGACCACGGCCAGCGTTTGCTGTCCGGTGGTGCCTCCCATGGAGGCGACGATCGGCATCAATACCGCCAAAATCGAAAGCTGGGCGATAATGTCCTGAAACTCGCCGACGACGGAAGCGGCAACAATGGTGGCAAACAGGTTGGTAACCAGCCAGATTGAACGCGATTTAAAAATGCTGAACACCGAGCGGTATACGTCGTTGCTTTCCGCGCCGGTCAAAAGCATCATATCTTCGTTGGTTTCCTCGTGAACGATTTCAACCACGTCATCAATGTTGATAACGCCGATCAGTCGGCCTTTGTTGTCAACCACCATGGCCGACATCCAGCCGTATTCGCGGAACATGTGAGCCACTTCTTCCTGGTCGGTATAAACGTCTACCGGCACGATTTCGCCGTCCATGATGCTGTTAAGCTTTTCGTCCCCCTTGGCGCGCAAAAGCTTGTCGAGGGCAATTTCACCGGTCGGTTTCAAGGTCTTTTCGTCAACGAGAAAAATGGTGTAAAAATCGTCCGGCAGCTCCTCGTTATTCAGAAGATACTGTCTGGCTTCCCGCACCGTCCAGTTGTCGGGAATGCTGACAAAATCCCGCGACATGATACGGCCGGCGGAATCTTCCGGATAGTTCAACGACGATTTCACCTGATATTTCAGTTCCGGATCGAGCCGGCTGATAATATGCTCCTGCTCCTCGTCGTTCATGTTTTCGAGGATTTCGACCGCGTCGTCGGAATCGAGTTCGTTAACGATTTTGACGATCTGGTTTTCGTTTAAGGTTTCGAGCACCTGCTCCTGAACGACTTCGTTCAATTCGGGGAAGACCGCCGGATCAATTTTGTCGCCGAGCAGTTTGACCAGTTTCATCCGGTGATGAACGTCCAAAACCTCGATCAGGCGGGCAAGATCGTATTCGTCCAGCCCCTCAATGATTTTTTTGACATGGATGTCATCGTCTTCGTTTAAGCCGATAACGATGGAATTGACAAACTTCGGCCCGAGCCCCAGATAGCAATCTTTGGGTTCGTTCTTTTTCTGCTGATTAAAACGGGAAAGTTTGTTTTTTGAGAAAGGCTGGTGTTTTTTGGTTTTCTTTTTCATCAACAACCTCCTCTTTATGATTCTCACTTATTTTTTATGATTGGTGCGCCTGAGAAGACTTGAACTTCCAAGAGCTAAGCTCATAACGACCTCAACGTTACGCGTTTACCAATTTCGCCACAGGCGCGCAAACATCATAAAGACAGAGCACAAATACCCCGGTTTGAAAAAATAATCAAGCTTTTTTTGAACGGATTGTGCATTTTTCGCAAAAAATCTGCCCCGCCTCTCTTTTAATACCGATAAATCAGTGAAAAATCAGTGCTTTTCAATCACGGCAACGAAAAAGCCGTCGGTGCCTGTCACCAGCGGATTCAGTTCCAGCCACGGCTTTTTCCCGCACGGCCAGGGTTGGGCGGTTTTCTCCCGCCATAAGGCCGGCATGTCAATTGTCGACATGTCGGGATGGCGTTCAAGAAAATGCCGGACAATGCTGCCGTTCTCTTCTTCCAGAACCGAACAGGTAATATAGACAATGCGGCCGGAAGGCGCCGTCAAGGCATAGGCTTTTTCCAGAATTTCCGCCTGAATACGGTTGAGTTCCTCCAGCCGCGCCGGCGTCAGACGGAATTTGGCGTCCGGCGCACGCCGCCAGGTGCCGGTGCCCGAACACGGCGCGTCGATGATAAAACGGGTATAAACGGGCTTTTCTTCCGCCGACGGCACGATTTTGACATTGCCGATGCAAAGCCTCGCCAGCCGCGGTTTCAGCTGTTCCAGACGCTGCGGGTTAATGTCGTGGGCTTCGATCACTCCCTGCCCTTTGAGCTGCGCCGCCAGCGCCAGCGCCTTGCCTCCGGCACCGCTGCAATAGTCGATTATACGATCCTCCGGCCGTATGCCGCACATCAGCGCCGCCAGTTGAGAAGCTTCGTCCTGAACCTCGATCAAGCCGTCCTGATAAGCCATGCAGTTGCTAAGGTTGATGCGGGTCGGCAGCCTGATGCCGAGCGGCGAATACGGGGTCGGCACTGCTTCAAAACCTTCGTTTTCCAGCAGACGGAGAACTTCTTCCCGGCTGCCGCGGCAGACACGGAAATCGGCGCCGGCCGGTTCGTTCAGCGCCTTAAGCAGCAACGGATCGCCGATTTTGGCAAACAGCCAGTCCGGGCATTCGCATTCGACCGCCGGCGGATATGTCCTCTCTTCCGTCCGCAGCGCGGCCGCCAGTTTCCGTTCGTCGTCGTTAAGCGGCGGCAGGCCGTATTCCCCGCCGGCAAATATCTCCGCCGGGTCTTCGTCCTTAAGATACGCAATCAGCAGCTTCCGCGGATCGGCGCTGCCGGCCTCGAAAGTCAGGCGGCGCCGGCGGCGGATAATATGCCAGATTTTTTCGGCGATAAACCGACGGTCGCCGGAACCGATAAAACGCCTTTCGCGAAAATAGGCGTTGATGATGTTGTCGGCCGGCTGCCGGTCGGCAAACACCGCGGTCATCAGTTCCCAGACCGCCTTATAACGCGCTGCCGTCTTCATTCTTCGTTTCTCCCGTGCCGCCGCGGAAACCGACGGCCACCAGATATTCTTCCGGCGAAGCCTTGCGGCTGGCGTCCGGTTTGCAATGCGACACTTTGAGGAAATTCTTTTTCACTTCCGCCAGAAAACCTGCTTCCGCCCCGCCTTTGAAGACTTTGGCAATAAAAATGCCGCCCTCGGCCAGAACGTCTTTGGCAAAATCATAGGCCAGTTCAACCAGAGCCATGGTGCGCAGGTGATCGGTCTGCTGGTGGCCGATGGTGTTGGCCGCCATGTCGCTCATCACGATGTCCGCCTTTCCGTCTAACAACCGTTTCAGTTTGTCGGCAGCGTCGGCGGCGGTAAAATCCTGCTGTATCAGCACGGCACCGGGAATCGGCTCCGTCGGCAGAATATCCAGCCCCACCACCTGTCCGCTGCCTTTGTTGCGCAGCACCGCAATCTGGGTCCAGCCGCCGGGTGCGCAGCCAAGGTCGACAATGGTTTTGCCGCGGCCGAGGAATTTGAACTTTTCATCCAGCTGGATCAGCTTAAACGCCGCGCGGGAACGATAGCCCAGGCGTTTGGCTTCGGCCACGTAAGGGTCGTTCAACTGGCGCTCCAGCCACTGGTTGGAAGATTTTTTGCGGTATTTGGAAGTTTTGACCCGGACGGTCAGACTCCGTTTGCCGCTGACGACTTTCGCCGATTTTGTCTTAGCCATTCTGCAGCTCCATAATGATGCCGTCAACCGCGCTTTTTAAGGAAGCGGTGATTTCCGTTGCCCCCAGATCCTTATAAATACGGGAAAAAATGATGCAGGCCGCATGGAAAATATCTGCCCGGACCGGACCTATATTGGCGTCTTCCGCCATCTGCCGGCAATCCATGGCGCAAACTTTCGCCGTCGCCCGTTCAAATTCGTCAACCCCCACTTTCAGTCCGTCGGCCCGCTCGCGATCATATCTTTCCCAGCCGCGGGCAATATGCGTCAGCCGCAGCGGCGTACTGGAGGTAGCGACGAAACAAACATCCCCGCGGTATTTTTCCAGCCCGGCATCGCGGACGAAAGCCCGGCTGTAGGCGGAAATTTCCTCGTCCAGCCGCGCGGCCGCGACCGGATCATATTCTTTCAAGCCGAATTTTTCCGCCGCGTTGCGCGCTCCCCAGGGAACGGAAACGGTATGCAGAATCTCCGGTTCGGCGCTTCTGGTCGCCAGCGTGATTTCGGTCGAACCGCCGCCCAGATCGTAAACGACCACGTACCCGGCCTTTTCGTCTTGTACGTTCAGCAACGCGCCTTTCAAATTGAGCACGGCTTCTTCATAACCGTCGATAATCTTCAGATCAATGCCGGACTGCTGCTTGATTTTTTTGGCAAATTCGGCTCCGTTCTCGGCCGTGCGGCAGGCGGCGGTGGCAATTGCCCGATACTTTTCCACCCCGTATTCGTCCATTGTCATTTTAAAGGTGCAGAAACATTCGATGCCGCGCATGACCGCCTCGTCGGTAAAGCGGTTGCCGGCGCTCATACCCTCGCCCAGACGGGTGGAAATGGCGTTTTTATAAAGCGTGCGGCCGCTCCTGTCGGCAATCAGCAGCCGGCAGGAGTTGGTGCCGAGGTCAATGGCTGCCAGAGTCGGTTGTTTCATTTTTTTCAGTCCTCTTGTTTTTGCCGCGGCGGAAAAAATGCCGGCGGGGCTTTTTGCGGTTGTGCATCAGATCAAGCAATATGCCTTCGCGGATTCCGCGGTCGGCCACCGTAATTTCCTTTACCGGCCAGAACGAACAGATGGCCTCAATGATGGCGCAGCCGGCAATCGTCAGGTCTGCCTTGAGCGGACCGATGCACGGGTGTTTTTTGCGGCCGTCATCGCCCATCCGGCGGATCTTGCCGATCGCGTGTTTGACGTCGCCGGCGCTGATGACGATGCCGTCAACCGCCGAACGGTTATAGCGCGGCAGGTTCAGCTGAACGGCGCCGAGCACGGTTACCGTGCCGGAAGTGCCGATAATCTGGATTTCCCCGTTTTCGATCGCTTCGCTGATTTTATAGCGTTCCTCAAAAGCTTCCAACAGCTTGTGGGTGCGTTCCATAACCGTATTGTAAGCCAGATTGGTCATGTCTTTGTTGGGAAAGGCTTCCGAAATGGTCACCACTCCGTACGGCAGGGAAACATAGCCTTCGATAAAGGCTTTGCCGCTGTTGGCAAGCCGTGCCAGCGAAATTTCGGTCGAACCGCCGCCGATGTCAAAGACGAGCGCCCTTTTGACGCTTTTTTTCAAAAGCGGCAGACAGCCGATTACCGCCAGACGGGATTCTTCCTGCGAGGAAATGATCTCCAGGTTAAGACCTGTCTGGCGCTTGACTTCGCTTAAGAAATCGCGGCAGTTTTTGGCGCGCCGGCAGGCGGCGGTGGCGACAAAGCGCGCCCGATGGATCGGCGCGTATTCGCTGATAATTTCCGAGCATATTTTGAGGGCCTTGATCGTCCGGCGGCTGGCTTCCCTGCTTAGTTCGTTTTCTTTAATGATCCCTTCGCCCAGACGGGTGATGCGGGAAAAAGTTTCTATGATATGAAAAGAAGTCGGCGTCGGGGAAGCTATGACCAAACGGCAGGAGTTGGTGCCCAGATCTATCGCAGCGTAGTTGCGGACGGCGTTTTCATCTTTGCCGCCGCGGCTGAATTTTTTATATTTTTGCATTCTTCATATCAATCAATTCTACCAAATTTTAAATTTTGCTTATTGTGAACGATTTTTGCCGCGAGGACAAGCATTTTTTTGCGTAAAACGTCATTTTCCCGAACGTCCGCGCAAAAGGCGGCGCCGCAACCGCCCCTTCCGAACGGCGACAGTGACGCCGGCGGCAACGGGCATTGGCTTTTTTGAAGAAACGACCGGCGCAAAACGAACGTTTCGTGCGACGGAAAAGCGCCCGCTTCAAAAATCTGATCAACCTAAAAAGATGCCCCTGCCCGGCAAGCTTTTTATAAACTTTCGTCAGCTGACGCAAGCGGCATTAACCGTTTTGAACTGCATTTGACCGGCCAAAAGGCTGCGATCCCGCCTGCCGGCCGGGCAGGAAAGCCGCGCCGGTTCGCTCGCGCAGACGCTCAAACCATAAAAAACGTAACCCACCGGCCCGGCGCGCGATTTTCCCGTTACAAAAAACGCCGTCTTGCGACGGCGCCTTTCATCATGGCAAAACTATTCCGGATAAAGCTCTTCGCGGATGATTTTCCGCAGTTCGTCTATAGCCACCAGTTCTTTCTTTTCGTTCCGATAGTGCCAGTACATCCAACCGTTGCAGGCCGGCGCGTTCTGCGCAGCCGCCCCCATCTGGTGAATGGAACCGTTGCCGAAAGTGGAAACCAGGGTTCCGTCGGAGCGAATCAGGGCGGAAACGTCGCCCTTGGCGTCAAACAGCTTGTCGCCGGCCTTAAGCAGTCCGCATTCGATAACCGAACCGAACGGTACCCGCGGCTGGCGCTTTTTGGTCGCATATCCGAGGCAGGCGTCGTTTTTCACCCGGGTCACTTCGGCTATCCGCGCTTCGGCACCCCGGACATACTGCGCATCGCGTTCAATGCCGATAAAATTGCGGCCGATCTTTTTGGCCACGGCACCGGTGGTGCCGGTGCCGAAGAACGGATCCAGCACCGTGTCGCCGACGTTGGTCGAAGACATGATTACGCGGTAAAGCAGCGCTTCCGGCTTCTGGGTCGGATGCAGCTTGCCGCCTTCGTCCGACTTCAGACGTTCCCTGCCGGTGCAAAGCGGCAGCTGCCAGTCGCTGCGCATCTGCACGTCTTCGTTCATCGCTTTCATCGCTTCATAATTGAACGTATATTTCGATTTCGGGGTTTTGGCCGCCCAGATAAGCGTTTCGTGCGCGTTGGTAAAGCGGGTTCCCTTGAAGTTGGGCATCGGGTTGGTTTTGTTCCATATAATGTCATTTAAAATCCAGAAACCCAGATCCTGCAGCATGCAGCCGACGCGGAAAATATTGTGATAGGAACCGATCACCCAGATGCTGCCGTCGTCCTTCAGAACCCGGCGGGCCGCGCTCATCCAGGCACGCGTATAATCGTCATATTCTTTCATCGAGGCAAAATTGTCCCACTCCTCATAAACGCCGCTGACGTTGGAATTGTCGGGACGGGTCAAAGCCTCCCCCAGCTGGAGATTATACGGCGGATCGGCAAATATCAGGTCGACCGATTTTTCTTCCATCCGGTTCATAATCTTAACGCAATCGTCGTTTATGATCGTGTTCAAGATTTTTTTGGTTTCAATGCTCATTGTGCTTCACTTTGGTTGTTGGGCTTAAACAATGAGGGCAGTATGACAAAAAGAAGTTATAAAATTATTAACAAAAACTGATGAAAAAATATTTTTTGGCTAAAAAAGGCAATGCGCTTTCAATTGCCGGAACTTCATTGTTTTTATGTGCCCGGTCTCTTTTTTACGCGGTTGCAAAACAGTCGAAATTTGTCAAAACAACAAACTTTTCGCCAACTTTTCCGCCTCTTTTTTCCGTCGGTTTTCCGCCGCCGGAGAATTTCCGTCCCCGGTATCCGGACACACAAAAAAAGGCAGCCCGACGAAACGGAACTGCCCAAAAACATGGAAAAGTTTTTTGTAAAGCTACGCGACGGTAAGCCCTGTCAGAAGAGCACTGCGGCCGGCGTTTCTGGCGGCAGCGGCAACTTCTTGCGGAACGGCCGGGAACTTGTGAAGGTAGGCGACGGCGAGCGGCAAGTTGCAAGACTTGAAGAGCTCGGGCAGCACCTCCGGCATCAGGTTATGACACTTGAGATAAGCCGTCTTTTTGCCGATGTTCTTACCTCTGATGATTCCTAACTGTTCTGCGAGACGAGAATTTCCGTTACCGTTGCGAGTTGCTTTTTCTTTACACATATTTGTTTAATTTAAGTTAATAATATTTTCTTCAGGATTTAGATTCTCATATTTTAGACAAAAAGTCAACCCCTAATTTTCATTATTTTGCAAAAATTCGCGGACGGGCCTGTAGCTGCGGCGGTGTTCCGGCGTAACCCCCTGTTTTTTCAGCCCTTCAATATGAGCGGCCGTACCGTAGCCGGCATTTTTCTCAAACCCGTAGCCCGGATATCTTTGCGCCAGCTCTTTCATCAACCGGTCACGATATACCTTGGCAACAACGGAAGCGGCGGCTATCGAAAAGGAACGGGAATCTCCCTTTACGACCGTTTTGCAGGCGCAGGGAAAAGGCTTCGGCGTCCGGTTGCCGTCGACCAGCGCCGCACGGGGACAGACCGGCAGCCTTTCAACCGCCCGGCGCATGGCAAGAAAAGTGGCCTGTAAAATGTTCAGTTCGTCAATTTCCCGGCAGGAGGCTTCGCCGATCCCGATCAAAAGCCTGCCGGCGGCCTGTTCTTCAAGCAAACGGGCGTAAAGTTTTTCGCGTTTGGCCGCCGTCAGTTTTTTTGAATCGTCCAATTCGGCTTTCAAATCTTCCGCCAGACAACGGTTTTTAATCACTACCGCACCGGCAACCACCGGTCCGGCCCAGGGTCCGCGGCCGGCTTCGTCAACCCCGGCCACGTCAAAGTCAAATTCATTTTCAAACGAAAAATCAGGCATAAAAAAGTCTTTCTTCAAGTTTTTGATCATATGACGCCGTCTTTTTTATATACCCGTGCCGGCAAGCTTGTCAAGCAAAGCCGGCAAACAGCTTATTGACAAAATTCTGCGCCGTGATATAACCGGCGGCATATCAGTTAATTATGTTTCATTATTAATTCTTTTTAAAACATGGAAAATTTCATTTTGACAATGGAAAACTGGGGAACCTACCGCCAAACGGACGGCCCTTTGCAAGTTTACAACTATCAGGAACGGCAAATCGAAACGCTGGCAAGCTTCGGCCTTGACGACATTCCGCGCGCCGACGCCCTGCTTTTGTTCGACTCTCATTTCCGCGCTGCCGGATATGCGGCAGAAATCGTCATGCGGCACGAGCAAAAATACGGAAACAAGCCCGAATTTCTGACCTGCGGCGGACATTCAAACAAGGGGGCTTCCGCCAACGACGGAAAAACTCAGGCCGAGTGGTACGAACACATGTTCCTTTCATGGGGATTTGACGAAGAATGGGTCTTAAAAAACCACATCAATTCGCAAAGCACCAGCAACCGAATGAACATCAGGGAAATTCGCCGGATGCTGATTTGTTCGCCCGTGCTGAACAAAATCCGCCGGCCGGACATTCTGGTCGTCACCGGCTGCGGCTATACGCTGCGGGCAGCTCAGGAACTGGGGTTTGCCTTTCCCGACTGCCGGCTGCATTTTTACGAAACGCCGGTCACTCCCGTTGACAAGCGTTATTTTGATTATGAAGCGTTCAACGGAAACGGCATCGGCTGGGGAATTGACACCGTTTTGGCCACCATGCTCCACTGCATGCGTTTTTGGGGAACGGAACGCCTGGCTCTGCCGCCGGAAAAAGCCAAAAAAGCACCGGACGTCAATATGATCAGGCAAATGCTTTTGAACGGTTACGCGCTTTATTATCCCTACCCCGACATGTGGGAATATCTGGACGTCAATTCCCGACAGGGACTGGCGCTCTGCCGTCAACGCCGTTTGGAACTGTTCGGCACCGACGACACGGAATATCCGCGGCGAAAAGGAACGCTTCAGTATATTGAAAAAAGACTGAAAACCCATATCGGACGCCTGATTGACGAAAAGGCCTCCGAATTTGCCGCCAAAGCTCTGCATCCCTCATCTTTCCGTTAAACGAAATTTTTGCAAAACTTAAAGCGCCGCATAAAGCGGCGCTTTTTTTTTGTTGTTTTGTCACGTTTTTAGTGCGCTATCGGCTGCGTCATATCCTGATCTTCGTAGTTGTTTTTAATCACGTCGACAAAACGGCTGCCGGTATTTTTTACGTCGCCGGCATGTTCGACGGCACTGCCGGAAGCCGAAGAAAACGCGCCGATCGCTTTATAATAAACGGTTTTCGGATGAACGCCGAAGCCAAACCATGCAACGGCCAAACCAACGGCAACAAGCCCTGCCAGATAAATCAAAGTTTTCATGTTTTTCTCCCATGTAAGATGTTTCTAACTGTTTTTCATTCTTTTTCTGACACCCAGACGGCGCGGGGCGTCAAAGATCACGGCCGCCTTTCTGACCAGCGTTTCGCTGATGCCGTCTTTGGTCAGAAGAAATCGTTTGGCCGATCTTTTGCGATCAATGTAATATTGAGCCTTTTTAATGATATTTTCCTGAATATAACGATCGGCGGGAATGTCTATTTTTATGTTGCGGCTGAGATTGTGCAGTTCAAATTTCCCGCTGTCGGGATTATATATGTAAAAACTGTACATCAGCGAACGTTGCAGCAGATATTCCCTCCGGTTCTCGTCCTCTCCTTTGGCTATGGAATTCCGCGCCTCGAGAGCCGGCAGCAGGCCGACAAACTTGGGATAATGGCGCTCAAGCTCATGTTCCGTCCAGTATTTGAGTTTTACGTTCAAGACGAATTCCATGTTTTTCAGCAAATTGTCGCGCATTTCCTGCGGACGTTCGGCCAATATCGCAAAACAGGGTTCCTTGGACAGAAGCTCGTTCCAGTTGCCGTTCTGCCAATAGCGGCTCAGACGATAGACGGTGACCGCAAAAGCGGCGCTTCTTTCGTCTTCGACCAGAATATTGTACATGTCCTGGGCAGAAAGCGCCACCGACTTCGGATGCAGACAGCGGTTGTCGATCAGTATCTTGTTGCGAAAATGGTGAAAGGAATGAATGAAAGAGCCGATGTAATCGTTGCGAATTCGACGGATTTCCCGATACGCGGCATACAGGGCGCCGTATTTGATCAGTTCCTTTTCCTTAAACAGTTTGTGCAAAATGTCGTCTAACAATACGTCGTCCGGTTTTTCCTTAAGAAACCACGATTTTTTTCGCTTTACCTTTTCCTTAATAAACGTCTGTTCGATTTTTTTGATGTTTTTCCAGTCGTCCGGCTCAAACACATAACAGTTTTCCACCACCGCGATCGACTTGTTGTCAAAGCGGCTGCGGTAACTCTGCTTGCGTGCGGGCACGATGTCGACCTTGTAGGTGACGCTGCTCCATTTTACAAAATGGGAAAGGGTTTCCCTTTTGATCGAAATGCCGACGCTTTTGAGCATCCGCGGCACCAGCTCTTCGGGGATTTGGAAAGAATCGGTAACCAAACCGGAAACCTCGCGCGGCGCGGCATGGAGAAAACCGTTGGAATAGTTTGCCGGATCGACGACGACGTCATTGTCGAAACTGTCCGAACGGTCGCGGCTGTCTTCAGATTCGATAAAATACATAAGATCCTGAGTGGCATGATAGTCGATTACCTCCTCCAGACGGAAGAAATTTTCCAAGATCCTTTCGTGCAGCCCGTTTTTGGCCGCATATTCCGCACAGCTTTGCCGTGAAATCTTTTTCATTGTCGAATACGCGTTATAACGTGCAAACTCGTCGTACGAAATCTCCGACAGCATACCGAGTATGACATTGTTGACGCGTCCGGTAACAACGAAAAAATTTCCTCCTTTTCCTGCTACCACATCCATCTGGGCTCTCCAGTTACTATTCGTTAAATTGTAATATAAAAACGGTTCGGTTGGCAACAGATTTTTGCCGCGGAAACCGTTTTTAACAAAAGTTTCACATAACTTTGCCGGTTGACTTTTTGTCAATTTTTCGATATATTTTATCAATCGAAAAAAATTATTCTGGCTAATTAAACTTTTAAATTATGAACAACGAAAAAAAGGATTATCAGGCAGCAGTGCTTGTGCACGAATGTTTACGGGCCCGCACGGACTGTTTCGGAAACGACGGCAAAATCGTAAAAACGGCCTATATTGTCTGCATTGACGACGATCCGGATTCCGCAATCCATGCCGTACGCCTTGCCAAACAACACTTTGCCGCCCACGGCTTCTTCCCGAAGATGCTGTGCGTCGGCAACAAAGGGCTTTTGAGCCGCTGGACGCACAAGACGACCGAAGGCGCACACCTTAAGAACGTATGCGTTAAGACGGGTTTTCCCGAGGGAATGGCCGTTGTGCTCGACAAAGGGCGGAATTCCGGCGAAAACATACTGGAGATTCGCGCTTTTTTGACAAAAGAAGGCGATTTGGACAAGCCTGTCCTCTTCTGCTGCACCAAGCGTCTGTCGCTCCGTCTGCAACTGACGCAGCAAAAACAGGCGCCGGAAATCAACGCCCGCTGGTATGTCATCGAAGAATCGCTTGACGAGGCCTGCAAATGGTACAACGGCAAACGTTTCGGCCATTGCACGATGATGTATCACGAGCTGGCTTCCATTCTCAACCGTTGCGAAGCCTATGCCGGCACTTTTCAGGCGCCCGTCCCCTTTCCCGTTCCCCAAGACGTGAAAGAAGCCGCGGCCCGGCTGGAAAAGCGCTACCGGCTGAAACTTCCGCACAAGACTTTCCGTTCTTACATCCAGTTTGTTCTTCTTCTGGCTGAGGTAATGCTGCACCGCAAAAGGATGAAAACGGAACTGGAAAAAAGGATTGAAAGCGAACGGATTTACAACCGGCCGACGGTATGACCCGTTTTTTATCTTTTGCAACCGCCCTCCCCGGGCGGTTGTTTTTGTATTCAACCTCCGCGCCAGGTGCGTGGTTGAGGATAGCTTACGGCTTTGCGTATAAAAACTCTTTTGCCGGAATGCAATTCCCCGCAATTACAAAAATAAAAAAACAAAGGAGTTTTATCAAACGAACATAAACATGATATCATAACAAACCGGAACCTCAAAATACCGATTGTCTTTGTACGGAAATATGTCGGAAAGCATTCTACGAAAGAAAGCTCCCGGAAAACAGGTTTGATACTAAGAAAATTGTGCGGAATCTGTATATAACTTAAGAAGCCGATTGTCGGTTCTGCTCTTTTTCGCTATCCTGTCGACAGACAAACAACTTTTTTTAAGGAGAGACAATAATGGAATTTGCCGTATTTTTGGCCGTGGTCGTTTTTTTCGTTTTGCTGACCTCGGTCGTCATCGTCCGCCAGGGATATGAATACACGGTCGAAAGCTTCGGCCGTTTCACCCGCACCCTTTCCCCGGGCCTGCATATCATCATCCCGATCGTGGAAAGAGTGGGCGCCAAAATCAACCGCATGGAACAGGTGCTTGACGTTCCCTCTCAGGACGTCATCACCAAAGACAACGCCACCGTCCGGGTTGACGGGGTTTTGTTCTTCCAGATTCAGCAGGCGGCCAACGCGGCTTATCAGGTCAAGGATCTGAACGTGGCCATCTTAAACCTGATCATGACCAACATTCGTACGGTGATCGGCAGCATGGAAATCGACGAACTGCTGTCCCAGCGGGACGCCATCAACCACAAACTGCTGGCCGTCGTCGACGAAGCGACCATTCCCTGGGGGGTTAAGGTCACCCGCGTGGAAATCAAAGACATTACCCCGCCGGCCGACCTGATCAACTCGATGGCCCGGCAGATGAAAGCCGAACGCGACAAACGCGCCAGCGTGCTTGAGGCCGAAGGTATCCGCCAGTCGGAAATCTTAAAAGCCGAAGGCGAGAAACAGGCGGTCATTCTGGCGGCGGAAGCCGACAAGCAGTCGGCCATCCTGGCCGCCGAAGCCAAAAAAGAAGCCGCATTCCGCGAGGCCGAAGCAAGAGAACGTCTGGCCCTGGCGGAAGCCAACGCGGCCAAAATGGTTTCCGACGCCATTGCCGGCGGCAGTCCGCAGTCGCTCAACTATTTCCTCGGACAGAAATATATTGACGCCTTGCAGGGCATTGTCACTTCCCCCAACCAAAAGCTCCTGATGATGCCGATGGATACTGCCAACGTCATGAGTTCAATCGCCGGCATTGCCGAAATTGCCAAAGAAGTCTTGCATGACGAAAACGCCGCCGGCAAAAAGAAATAAAGGAGAAAAACCATGAGTTACATGGAATGGTTCTCTTTGGGGCTGCTGTTGGTGCTGCTTGAACTGTTCGTTCCCGGCGTTTATCTGGTATGGTTCGGGCTGTCGGCGTTTGTCACCGGCGCGCTGATAATCTACCATGACTTTACGGTAATTGAACAATCACTCGTTTTCGGCCTGATTTCCGTGGTCTTCGCCCTCACCGGCTGGTTCTTTTACGGCCGGATCATGAAACGCAGCAAGGTTTCCGACCGGTATAAGCATTTGAACGATCCGGCCGGGCAGCATATCGGCAAAACCTATCTGCTGGCGGAAGACGTCGTCGACGGACGTTCCAAGGCACTGATCGGCGACAGCGTGTGGATCGTCGAATGCGAAGACGGTCTGAAAAAAGGCGACAAGGTCAAAATCACCGGGGTTGAAAACGGTGTGATCCTGAAAGCCGAAAAAGCCTGACGGTCAGGATACAAGACCCGGAAAAATCCCGGGTCTTGTTTTTTTATATGAGGCCCCGCGTTAGAAGCGTGGCGGCAAAGAGCTTACGGCTTTTTTTCATTTCGCTTTTTGTCGTTTTCTGTTTTTCTTTTTCCTTCTTTTCCGCTTTCCTTTTCTTTCCTTCCGTTCTTCTTTTTCCCGCTCTTTCCGTCTTTTCCGCTTTGTTCTTCTCCCTTTTTCTTTTTCCCTTGTATTTTTTTGCGCCTTGTTCTTTGCGTATAAAAAACTCCTTCGCCATTGTAAGAAAGACGATCCGGAATTATCCGAATAAAATTTAATGAACACGCATACCACGGCACATACGACATGAAACCTCAAAGTACCATTGCCCCGAAATATCGCAGAAAGGCGCTTTATGGCGGATGTCCAAAGACATTATGCCGACGGAAAGGAATAGGAACTGTTTAGACCGAAGTTTGTCCGAACCATATTCATATGTTATCGGAGATACCGTTTGAATATTCCGCAAACCCGGTCAGGGAACGCTCAAAGGCAAGAGTCGTTGTCGATATATGAGCGGTAAGGAAAGTGCAAGATACAAGATATAAACATGGGGGCCGACAGTTTTGGTGTAAAAAATACCATGTCGACACAACCGGGAAGAATGCTCAAAAAATTTCCGGACATATACGAAATCAACTGCAGGAAGACGCCGAGCAAAGTCTGTTGACAATGGACTTGTATCCGTTTACGGGGGCAAAAACCTTATCAGACCGTCCTATGCCCTTCAGACGTTCGCCGGTACCGTAGGGGGATGCCCGTATACAAAGACCCCCGCGTAGAACGCGGGGGTCTTTTTTAGAAAAACTTCGCAAACGGCTGCCGGCGGCAAACCTCAGAAGCGGAAATAAATAAACGGATTATAGGTTGAAGCCGCTACCGCTGCCGAGGACAGCAGAAACAGCACCATCAGCCAGGCATTGAGCAATATATTTGCCGCCCGGCTTCCGTTTCTGGCGGTCAAAATGTTTTTAAATGCCGGAACGGCACAGACAAGCGCCGCGGCAAAGGCTGCAATTTCGACCGTACCGACATAGTAGGAATAATCAAAAGCCAAACGGTGATTTTCAATCATACCTGTCATATTTTTGAGGTATTGAGCGGCATAGGAGAGGCTCTCCGAACGAAACAGAA
>ERZ773150.63-NODE-63-length-120342-cov-13.548305_pt1 | contig 120342 bp, 108 predicted proteins | sample MGYA00580845_ERZ773150 | MGnify/ENA primary metagenome ERZ773150 (study PRJEB29015, sample SAMEA2737848) | human gut metagenome | biome: human gut; feature: human-associated habitat; material: faeces | place: China | collected 2012 ...
GAAGTATACCGACGGCGGCTGGCTGACCATCAGCCGGACGGAGGGATACAAGACCCCTCTGGCCCGGACCACCCTCTATACCTACAACGACCAGTTCCGGATGTCCCTGGAACTCAAGCCCAATGGCGGCTATACGCGCTACGAGTACGACGAGCAGGGACGAGTAGTGCTGCAGGCCTCTCCCTGGGCCGGAGGCGGTGAAAAGGGAACACGCACGACTTACGCCGACTTGCGCTTTAACGACTTCAGACCCGCCACGGAAACTGAAGTAATCATTGCCGAGGACGGGACGGAAACGGCGCTTCTCAAACGCACTTACACCTATGAAGACAGCCCGCAGGTGAACCGCACCACGGTCACGGAAACCGCGCTGGGAAGCGACCAGGTTCATACGAGTGTAGAAGAGACTTATGGGGAAGGAGCCGAATATCCCTACGCCCGGGGCAGGCAAAAGATGAGCCAGAGTATTGACGGGGTGCAAACCGTTTATACTTACGAAGCCGCCGCGGAATACGGAGCCATTCACCAGGTGACGGAGACCGTGCAGGCCAACGGAAGCATCGTTCCGGGACAAAGCACCCGAAACGTGGAATACATCGCTGAAAACGGCGCCACCACCAGGAGAGAACAATACGTTCACACCGGAGAGGACTGGTCGCTGATTGCCTCGGAGGACTACGAATACGACGACGAGCAGAGGCTCATCAAGACGACCAAGGGCAACGGCAGGACCAGCACGACGGAGTGGATGTGCTGCGGCCCGTTGAGGGAAACCGACGAAGACGGCATCACCACCGGCTACGGCTACAACTCGGCCAAGCAGCTGGTGGAGACTATTCGGGCTGCGACGGAAACCACGCCCGAAACGATTATCTCCTACACGAAGGATGCGGCGGGAAGGACGATCGCCACGCGGCGTGACGTGGGTCCCATGACGGCGACGGAAAGCACGGAGTACGACGATCTGGGGCGGGTGATTTCTTCCACGGACATGCTGGGACGCACCACCCGAACCGGGTACGGCGAAGACGGACTCACCACTACCACCACCACCCCGGCAGGCGCTACGCTGATTACCAAAAAGTACTATGATGGAACCATACTCTGGCAGGGAGGAACGGGGCAAAGAGAAGTGGAGACCAAGCTGGAGTTGAGCGAAGAAGGCATCCTGACCACGACCTTGTCCAAGGGAGTTGTGCTGTCGCGGATTCTGAAAAATGGCTTTGGTCAAACCGTCCGGCAGGAACATCCCAATACCAGGGGCGGCTTTATCGTCACCAGGAACTTCTACAACGACAAAGGACAATCGGTCCGCTCTCAAACGGAGGATCTTGCTCCTACCCTCACGGATTACAACGAACTGGGGCAAGCCGTGAAGCAGACCGTTCTTCTGGATGAACTTCATCCCAATGACACCACCAGAAACAGGATATCGGAAAGTTCCTCCTGTTACCGGGTTCGGGAAGACGGCGTCTACCAGGTGCAGACTTCCACCACCTGCAACGCCGACGGATTCCCCCTCACCCAGACCACGGAAAACATGGTTTCCAGACTCAGCGCTGTACTGGAAAACAAATCCATCACCACGGACGTCTACGGCCAGCAGAGCATCCAGTGGACGGAGTACACCTCTCCAACCAGGCGCACTTGGTTCAGCCGCATTCCCACTTCGGAGATCACAGCTGAATCACTGGTCGTGGACGGTTTTGAGACCAGCCAGACCGATCACGCTGGAATCCGTTCTTCACAAACCCGTTCCTACGCCTCCACGGGCATGGTTCTCAAGCACACGGACGCCAGAGGCAATGTCACCACCACGGAAACCGACCTTGCGGGACGTACTGTCAAAGTCACCGATTCTGCAGGCAACGTGACCACCAACAACTACCTGCCCTGCTGTGACAATCCCGCCTGTATCACCGATGCCCTGGTGGGAACGACCTGCTATTCCTATGACATCCGCGGCAGAAAGACAGCCGAATATGGCACCGCCATTCAGCCGGCCTGCTTCGCCTACGACGAAGCCGACCGCATAGTGGCCCTGACTACCTTCCGTGCAAACGAAGGCGACATCACTTCCGATCCTTCCGGCCAAACCGACGGAGATACCACCATCTGGCTCTATGACGAGGCCACGGGGCTGGAATTGAAAAAGACTTATGCCGACGGTTCCTGTGTTTCCAGAACCTATGACGAGCTCAACCGTCAGGAGACACTTGTCAAAGCCAGGGGGCTTGTCACAACGTATAAGTATGCTCCCTTTACAGGAGAACTCATCTCGGTTTCCTACAGCGATGGAACTTCTCCCTGGATCTTTTCATCCAACCATCTAGGGCAGATAATCTCCGTCTATGACGCTTCGGGTCTCAGGGAATTTTCCTATGACAGCTACGGCAGGATGATTCAGGACACTTCCTTTGGACAGGTGGAAAGTTCTCTTCAAGAAGAATACGATGCCCAGGGGCGTTCCAACGGATACCGCCTGATGCTCGGCACACGCACCGTGCAGCACTCCCATCTTGACTACGATTCCAAAGGTGGCATTATTGGGATGAATCTGGAAGGCATCGCTTCTCCCTTTACCTGGCAGTACGATCCAACCAGCGGCTTCCTCAACCATCTCACCTACCCCAACGGCATGGTCCGCCAAAACACCTACCATCCCACACTCAACCTCGTAACCGCTATCGGTTATAAGATGGAGGGAAATGAGGAAACAGTTGTTGGGCATAAATATCAGTACGACGCGCTGATGCGTCCCGTCCAGCTGCGGGACTCGTGGGATGCTACCACTCCTGAGACGATAAGAGATTTTACCTATAACAGCCGCAGTGAACTGCTGGAAGACCGCATCAGCCGGGGAGGAAGCTTTGCGTACTGCTATGACAACATCGGCAACCGCAAAACAGCCCGGGAACTGGAGGAAGAAGTAGCTTATGAATCCAACCGGCTCAACCAGTACACGGATATTGCCGGGGGAGAAGAAGATTTTAACCCCGTCTACGATGCCGACGGCAACCAGACCCGCATCAGGACCTCAACGGGCATATGGGAAGTGTCCTACGACGCCAACGACCGCCCCGTCGTCTTCGCCAGCCAGGATGGCAGAACAACCATCACCTGCGGCTACGACTACCAGGGCCGCCGCTTTGAGAAAAAAATCACTATCAATGCAGTTACCTCTTCTCATTCCTACTATTTATACCGAGGCTATTTACAAATAGCTGAGCTGGATCTGATGCACTCGGAAGCCATGCTGACGAGAACCCATGTATGGGATCCGACGGTGCGTACGGCTACACGCGTCCTGATGACGACCAGATGGAAAAGGGGAGTGACAACGGAAGAGAATTTTTATTTCATGCACGATGCTCGAAAAAACGTGACTTCCATTTTCGACGGCCAACGAACGCGAAGAGCCCGCTACGAGTATGCTCCTTTCGGCGCCCTGCTTACAGCGGACGGAGACATGGCACAATCCAACAAGTTCCGTTTTTCCTGCGAGTTCACAGACGATGAATTAGGGCTTGTCTACTACAACTATCGCCATCTTAATCCGCTCGACGGTAGGTGGATCAACAGGGATCCCATACGGGAACAGGCAGGACGTAATCTTTATGGATTTGTCAGCAATCATTGGGAATGGGATTTCCTGGGACTTCTTCTAACAAAGGATGATATTAATGTCACTGGAACAGATGAAGTAAATGTTATAGAAACGCCTGCTGGATTCATTCCAGAAGGAGTGGGAGAAGATTCCATATTTAAAATTCAAGCTACTGATCCCAACGTTTTTGCAAATACTCAAGTAAAAATAAACCGGGCATCAATCTCTGTTATATGTGGTAAGGCAAAAGCTGCCAAAGCAAGCCCGTGTGAAGTAAAAAGTGTTTCTCTCCAAGCCAGTGTGATTATTGTGATTAATCAGCCGGAAGATTTGACGTATTATAATATTGTTGCGGAGAATGGCATGGTTTTTAAAATTTCAAGTGACTATGTTTACAAATCTGTTGGCGCTACGAATTCCAGTGTTTATGCTCCATATGACTGGGTTTACAGTAAGGAGATGGATCATGTGAAAGATTTTAAAGCTTGGTTAGCCGGGGAGGAATTGAAAACTGCAATTGTTGAAGAATTGAGTAATGGCATTATTTATTTTTTTACCTATGGAAGTTGCAAAGAGAATGCAACTAAGCGTACTATTTCTGTTCTGGATAAGCAGTACAATACGGCAATAGCAAACACAAAAGAAACTTATGACAATGGTCCAAATGCTCCTCATACTTGGAAACGAGTGAATTATCCAGAAATTTCTGATGAGATTGCAAATATAGTGAAGGATCAAGTTGAGGGTGCTCTTTTACCAAGATAAGAAAAATGATGAAAAATAAATTCATACTGGAAATCATCTGTTTAATGCTCTTTTTTCCTATTCATGCCGGGGCATGGACAGTTCAGAATGAAATAAGAAATGACCGAACCTCAATAAGTCTACAATGGGTACAAACGTCATTTGCTGGTTGTTTTGAGAGTTTGCCCTCTTCTGTATGGAGTGAACGCTTGATTCCAAGGAAGGTTGAAGGGGAAGTGTACCTCGGTTTTTTTCTGGAGAACGTGTCTTCATCAAATATTGCCATTTCCGATGTATCTTTTGAGACGTTCGAACTTTTTCGGAAAGAAGGAAAACAGTGGGTAAGAGTCTATCCAGAGCAAAAATTAGGGCGTTGCGGAATAAGTTTGCGTGAAGAAATTGCTCCTAAGACAAAAATGATGATCTTCTTTGCCGTACCTTCTTCACTTCTTGCAAGTGGTTCGTACATGATCAAAAGCTATTGCAACGTTGAACATGACGACAACATGCTGGGCACCATATCATGGCTGACGGGAATATTTGTAATCCCCAAAATTTTGGAAATAAAAAGTTATGGGGATACAACCGGCCATGAGGGAATCTTAGAATGTACCGGCATCGTAGCTGATGAATCGTCGCGGACCCCTCAATTTTATTTGTCAGTCGTTTTAAAGAATGAGACGGATCACCCCTTACAGGTTCCTTTAACCGGGTATACGGGACCTTTGAACGTTGACATGAATTTTCGGTTGGTGGAAGTAATGGAGAATCATGAAAAAATCATCGGGGAAGCTGGCAGGGAAACAAAAAAAGAAGACAGGAAAATTCTGTTGCCGGGAGAACGTTTGTACATTCGAAGTGACGGATTTCAGAAGTATACGGCTGACGCGCACGATCGAAAATTCTTCAATCCTCTAAATTGGAAGGATTTGATTGGTAAAAGATTGAAAGTTACATCCATAAAATGGAGTTCTCAGGAATTTTCTATCAATAGACAGGGAAAGCTGGTAAAAGCGGAAGTCAAAGAATGAAATTGGAAACGGGCTTCTTCAAGAGATAAAAATAGGTTATTTTCTACTGCGGAAAAAAAAATCCAGCTTAAAATTGTTCAATCGAAAAATCTTGTCTATTCCCTTGGAGCGAATCTGGGAATTAAAAGCAAATCAAGGGACTTCATCCGCTTAATGTTTTCTATCTAGCTGCTATGGAAAAGGAAGCGGCATTGACAAGAATTATAATAAAAACGTTCTACTGGACAGCAAAAGGGACTCAACAAAATACTTCCTCACCTTAATGGAGAAGGTGGAAGACGCTCTGATTGCCTACGGCAACTACACCTCCTAGATGCAATACCTGCACAAGGAAAACAACGCCAACAGAGAGGCTTTCCTTCTCTCCCGCACCCTGTACATCAACGGCCAGATGGACTTCCTGAACGTCATTACCGCATCTCACTGCACTATCCCTTGCGGATGGGCAGCGAGATGCGCTTTTACATACCGGAATGCATCAAGACATGCTGCCGGAAAACAATGACCAGCATTGGAATTTTCATCATCCCACCCCTGTTTGAAAGAAGCATGAATAACCGTCTTACAAATATCACTATTGTTCTCCTCGCTGCCGTCTCACTCGTTGAGGGGAGCATTATCTGGCATGAAAAGAGCATCCGCCTCGATTCTCAAAAGGCTGGAACGGAAGAAAAAAGCGAGTGTGCCGACCATAGAGATGACGATTTCGTTCCGGATATTTCTTCCCAGTTTCCCCATCTCTATTTCAAAAACCAGGAAACGCAGGACTCTCTATCTGCTGAAGTAGGAACTCTTATTATTGAAAGAACCCAATCCAGACAATCCGCTGAAAATAGGGATTATGCCGAGACGGAGACGCATTTTATCAATCCCAATGAAACCGCTCATCTTCCTCCGGAAATAAAAAATACGTCTGTCTTATCCATTCTCTGGACATCCGACTCCGTCACCACCAAAACGGAAGAGAATTCTCTTTTCATGGAAATCGGCAAAAAATCATTATCCCCTTTGAAACTAACACTCACCCTAAGGGCCAAAGACGGAATGGGCCGGGAATGGAAACTGGCATGGGTGAAAGCAAATGAAGATTAACCTGATATCCGCCGCATCAGGAACACAAGCTCCCGTCAAATCATGTAACAGCCACTGAGGCGCGAATAGGACTCTATTACCATACGGAAAAAGATCATCACACATATATAATAATGAAAACCTTTAAAACGATAGCTTCACACAGGACGGAATATGAACATCCCATCAAATTGAAAAAGGGGGAAAGCGTTACGCTGGGGGAAAGAGCTCCGGAGGAAAACTGGAAGGACTGGATATGGGCGGAAAACAGTAAAGGGACAGGAGGCTGGGTTCCCGTTCAATTGATTGACTTTCCGGGAGACGGAACGCGGGGAACGGTGCTGGAAGATTACAGCGCCAGGGAATTGGACGTAGACCCGGGGGAAGATATCCTCAAGATCAGGACGCTGAACGGGTGGACGTGGGTCCGGAGAACAAGCGACCGGGAGGAAGGCTGGATACCCAATGAGACCATTGGAGAGGGAGCGGCGCAGGCTTCCGAAAACAACCGTACTTGAAAGAGACGGCGCATACGGAAAATCTCCCTCCTACTCAGGAAGAACGGTTTTTCTTCCTCTGTCCTCCGGTTCTTTCCGGGAGAAAGGTCAGGCCCCCGGCCTCTCCTCCATTTCCTTCATCACTGCGCTGATAAGGTTCCGGGTCTTCACGCCGGGCAGCACGTTCAGGTCCATGCGGTTCATCGCGTAGCCGAAGGAGAGGCCGCAGACCGGGTCCGCAAAGGCGTGGGAGCCGCCCGCCCCGGCGTGCCCGAAGCCGCCGGAGCCGAACAGATGGCGCAGCTTGCGGCCCGTGGCCGGGTCCGCGGGGTCATGCATGAAGCCGCAGGAAAAGGCGGTGGGCGTTTTCAGGGTCAGGTCCGGGCCGTCAATGACAATGTCCTGCATCCAGCCGCGCACGGCGGAAGGGAATATCCGTAGTTCATCCAGCCCCAGGCAGGCCTGGTAGAATTGCGCCATGCCGCGGGCGGAGGCCACGCCACCGAATGCCGGGGCTCCGGACGTCCACGCTTCCGGCGTGTTCATCTGGCGCACGCTGTTCAGGCCTGTCAGGGTGTTGAACGCGCGGTTCACGGGCGTTCCCTTCTTCATGTATTCCTGATAAAACGGCGTGCCCATGTTGGACATGTCCATCTTGCCGGGGTACAAGGTCGCCACCCGGCTGAATTCGGATTCCGGCAGGCGGATGTAAAAGTCCAGGTCCAGCGGCGTACGGATGTATTCCTCCCAGTAACGCCACAGGCGTTTCCCGGTCAGGCGCAGCATGAGTTCATCCAGCATCACGCCGTAGGTATGCGGATGGTAGCCGTGCTCCGGGGGCCGCCACGCCGGAACGGTTTCCTCCAGGGCGCGCACGCAGTCCTCATGGTCAAACACGCTGGCCGTCCGGGAAAAGGCCGCCAGGCCGCACTGGTGGGACATCATCTGCGCGATGGATGCGTAAGGCAGCGGGAATTCCGGCCACAGTTCCCCCATGCTCATCTGCGGTGAGGCTCCCTGCCGGTGCAGGGCCAGCAGCAGGGCGGCGGAAGAGGCTCCCTTGGTAGCAGAGTAAACGGGCACCAGCGAGTGTTCCGTCCACGGGCGCGTTTCATCCGCTACGGCAAACCCGGAATGAAGGGAAACGATTTCCTTTCCGTCCTTCCAGACGGAAACGGAGGCACCCAGTTCCCCGTAGTCACGGAAGTTCCTTTCAAACGCTTCAACTATCTGACGGTCACTGTTCATTCCCTTAAACACCCCGGCGCTACCTCCGGAGTCCGGGCGGAAGGTTACTCCCCCCGGTCATGTAAAGCAAGCCCCGGCCCTGCCTTGAAAAAGACCCCTGAAACAGAGGGCGGGAGCCCATAGAACGCGGCAGAAGGAAAGTTTTCCGGTACCTTGCATCTTCCACTTCCTCCGGGCGCAGCCTCCTGAATCCTCCGGGGCCAGCCACTCCGGCATCAAGGGAGAGGAGTTGCAGGCAAAAGAAAAAGCGCATCAGACACGGGAGAAGAAGCAGTTTTTCCATACTATTTCCCCCTTCCAGCGATGGCATGCTGCTCGCATCATGCCTCCCGCGCCGTACTTCACCCAGCTTTGATTTCATGAAGGGCCAGCACCAGCAGCCGGCTGCCTTCCACCCTGAATTTCACCTCCCAGCCGGAAAACAGGAGGCCGTAAACCCGTTCCGGATCGTCCTGGTACTGCGGGCGCGGATCCAAGGCCAGCGTATCCGCCAGCGCTTTCCGTTCCTCCGGGGTCATGGTGCCGCCAAGAGCGGCGGGGATTTCCACGTCCAGCCGTTCATAGGGAACAGCCGTAAATCCTTCCGAAGCCTCCGGAATGCAGTCCGCCAGCGGAACATATGGCTTGATGTCCAGAATGGGCGTGCCGTCCACCAGGTCCACGCCGGAAAGGTGCAGCACCGGGCCATCCTGCGGGTGCAGTTCCACCTTTTCCAGCCTGACGGCGGACAGGCCGATGGGGTTGGGACGGAACGGCGCGCGCGTGGCGAACACGCCCATGCGCACGTTGCCCCCCAGCCGCGGAGGCCGGACCGTAGGGCTCCATCCCTCGTTTACGTTTTCACTGAATACCCAGATCAGCCACAGGTGGGAAAACCCTTCCAGGCCGCGGACGGCATCCGGATGACGGAACGGCGGCTCAAATACCAGCCGCGCACGCGCACCCGGAACCAGCCCGCTCTGGCGCGGTACGCCGAACTTGTCCGGATAACACGTGCTGACGCGGGCGACAGGATGCAAATGAAAGTTAATAACTAATAGTTAATAATTAACAGTCTCCGTTCTTTCTGCGTTACGCTTTCGTCAAAAGCAGTGGAGCTGTTCTCCGAGCACCACGGCCTCCACCTTTCCCTTCAGGGTTTTGCCCAGGAAAGGGGTATTGCGCGCGCGGCTGCGGAGCGTTTTATCCGTGACGGGCGTTTCACCCTCCGGGTCAAACACCACCAGATTGGCCGGAGCGCCTTCTTCCAGGGAGACGGGAGGCAGGCCCATGAGCCTGCGGGGAGCGTCACTGCAGGCGCGCGCCACCGTCTGCCAGGACATTTTCCCGGGTTCCACCAGATACTGGTAAATGGCGGGCAGGAACGTATCCAGCGCAATCATTCCCTGCGGCGCGACGACGAAGTCCTGAAGCTTGGAGAACGGGGTGCAGGGCGTGTGGTCGGAGACGATGCAGTCAATGGTGCCGTCATTCACCGCGGCGATCAGGGCGTCCACGTCCGACTGCCCGCGCAGGGGCGGGAGCGTCTTGTAGCTGGTATCGTAGCGGCCCACGTCTTCATGCGTGAAGAGGAGGTGGTGGAGCGCCGTTTCCGCGCTCAGCCCGGCGGTCACCGGCTTGCAGCGGCGCAGGATGTCCACGCTGCCGGCGGTGGAAACGGTCTGGACGTGCAGGGAGTTGCCCGTATCCACGGAAAGGCGGATGATGGTTTCCATTCCTATTTCCTCCGCGCAGGAGGGAGAGCCCGTCAATCCCAGGCGGTAGGAGGTGGTGCCCGGGTGCATGGTGGCCTTGGCCGTCAGGGACGGCACGTCCCCCCGCAGGGCGAAAGTAAGATTCAGGTTGCTGGCGTACTGCATGGCGCGGTACAGCAGCAGCATGTTGTCCGGCGCGCGGTCCCCGTCCGTGATGAAGCGCACGCCCTTGGCGCGCAGGGAGTCATAGGAGGCCTGCTCTTCCCCGCCGTCCCCCTTGGTCAGGCAGCCGGAGGGGATGACCTCCACCAGCGCATCCGTGCGGCAGATTTCCATGAACGTGGTGATCTGGGCGGCATTGTCCATCACGGGATCGGTATCCGGCATGGCCATCAGGCCGGTCACGCCGCCATGCAGGGCGGCGGCCGTAGCCGTGGCCACGCGTTCCTTGTCCTCACGGCCGGGCTGGCACAGGTGGGCGTGAAGGTCAAACAGGCCGGGCAGAACCAGCTTTCCGGAGGCGTCCAGCACCCTTTCTGCGGCATCCTCCGGGAGCGTCCCGGCGGGGGCCTTTGCGGCGATTACCCCTCCGGAAACCAGAAGATCCACCGGAGCGGAACCGTCCGCCGTCCGGGCATTGCGAATAAGTACGGAAGTTTTCATGAGCAATCAGTGCTGGGTTTGCGGGGTGAGATGGTAAAGGATGGACATGCGGCAGGCGATGCCGTTTTCCACCTGCCGGTTGATCAGGCAGCGCTCATAATCCATCGCCAGGTCGCAGATTTCCACGCCGCGATTGACCGGGCCGGGGTGCATGATATACAGGCCTTCATCTGAAATGCGCTTCAGGCGTTCTTCCGTGACGCCGTAAATCTTGTTGTATTCCCGGGCGCTGGGGAAGAAGGGGGCGTCCTGCCGCTCCTTCTGCACGCGCAGCAGGTAAATCACGTCCGGCTTCCAGGCGAACGCCTCGTTGAAATCGGAAAAGCGCGGGATGCCGGAGTGCTCCGTGCGCGGCACCAGGGAGCCGGGCCCCAGGTAGGCCACTTCCATCCCCAGCCTCTTCATCAGCAGGGAGGTGGAACGCGCCACGCGGGAATGCAGGATGTCCCCCACGATGAGCACGCGCTTGCCCCTTACCTCCGGAAACACCTCCCGGATGGTGAAGGAGTCCAGCAGCGCCTGGGAGGGATGGGCATGGGCCCCGTCCCCGGCGTTGATCACGCTGGCGCAGGTATGGCGCGCAATCACGTTCGGCAGGCCGCTGTTGTAATGGCGCACGATCACGTAATCCACCTTCATGGCCTGGAGCGTGGCGATCGTATCCTGCACGGATTCCCCCTTCACCACGGAAGAGGTGGACACCGTGAAGTTGGTCACGTCCGCGGACAGGCGTTCCGCCGCCACCTCAAAGGAGGAGCGGGTGCGGGTGCTGGGCTCATAAAAAAGCGTCAAAACGGACTTCCCTTTCAGGGCAGGCACCTTTTTGACGCTTTTGGTGAAGAGCTCCTTCATCGGACCGGCCGAATCCAGCAGCGTATGAATTTCCTCGTCAGTCAACGAGGAGATGTTGAGAAGGTCCTTGCGGGGATTCATGGAAAACGGGTAATGGATTGAAAAGTGTCTAGTGGGAGGAGATGATTACGCGGTCCTCGCCGTCGGCCTCCTTCATGCTCACGATGACCTTGGCTCCGGCGTGGTCCAGCACATGGCCCGTGTAATCCGGCTGGATGGGCACTTCCCGCCCTCCGCGGTCAATCAGGCACGCCAGTTCAATGCGGGCCGGGCGGCCGTAGTCGAAGAGGGCGTTCAGGGCCGCGCGCACGGTGCGGCCCGTGTAGAGGACGTCGTCCACCAGCACCACCCTCATGTCATCCGTAGAAAACGGCAGGTTGGAAGAACGGAGGGAGGGGCGGGCCTCCAGCTTGAAAATATCATCCCGGTACAGGGAAATGTCAATGGCGCCGTACTGGGCTTCCACGCCCAGCTCCTTCACCTTGTCCACCAGCCTCCGGGCGATGACGTCCCCCTGGCTGAGCAGGCCGACGATGGCGAGCGGTTCCCCGGGAAAGCGGGCCACGATGCCGTGGGCCATGCGCTCCAGCGCACGGGAAATCCCCGGGCCGTCCAACACGATTTCCTGTGACGGAGGAGGAGTCATCTGATGGGAAAGGAGTGAACGTTACAGGCCGGCCAGCTTCAGGATGCGGTGGGCGGCCATCGCGGCGTTGACGGGGGTCTTCTTGTGCAGGCCCACCGTGGTGCAGGGCACTCCGCCCGGGCACTGGGCGATCGCCAGCAGGGCGTCAATGCCGTTCAGGGGGCCTCCGGGAACGGGCACGCCGATGACCGGAAGGGAGCAGCTCATCACCACCACGCCTGGAAGGGCGGCGGACAGCCCGGCTACAGCCAGAATGACGGCCTTTTCCCCGCTGGCTTCCAGCTCACCCAGGAACTTGACCAGCTCCGGGAGGTCGCGGTGGGCGGACAGGACGGTTTCTTCATACGGAACATTCTCCTGCGCAAAATACTCGCGGGCGGGTTCCATAAAGGGCTTATCATTCGGGCTGCCGTAGATGACGATGACTTTCATGGCTGTGTGTGCGGTTGTGAAACTTGCAGATTATGGCCCCAAGCCCCCTGCCCTGGCAAGACTTAACCTTCAAAAAAAACGGCGGGGGCCGCGGGCGTGAAGGATGCCCGGACGGAGGCGCAAAAACTCCGGAACGGCCTCACCGGGCACACGCCTTTTCCCCCATTTCACCCATCTCTTTCATGGTCTGCCTGTGAAACCGCCTCTTCCCCTGTTCCGCGTCTCCACTGCCCGGAGCTTCCGGAAGGGTCTCCCGCATCCTCCGGAATAACCGCCTTGCCTGACTCAAGGTCCTTTTTCCACTGGTAAAGGCGCTTCAAAAGGTCAGGGGCGCTTTCCCCCTCCCTCTTCATCGTCCCACGGTCCAGCCAGTCAATCAACGCATTCATGGAGCGGCCCAAATCATATTGATGGTCAAACCGTTCCCTGGCCTCGTCCAGACTGGCCATGAGATTCTGCACAACGGATATGTCTTTCCGGGAAAAATCTCCCTTCCAGTATTCATCCACCATCTTCAGGACGTCAATATACGACTCCCGGAAATCAGGCGGACATTCCGCCTCAAACCGTTCCGGCATGAGGTCAAACATGCTTTTACTCCTGTCACCGGACGGAGTTCCCCGTTCCAGGGAAATAATTTCACAGCACAATTCAAGCATGACACGGTACTTGAGGATAGCCGCGCGGGCTTTCCTGAACTGCTGCACTTCCAAATCCACATTCGGCATGAGCGGTTCCACAACGTCCTGTCCGCTCAATACGCCACAACCGCATCCCCATGCCATACCCGCCAGGGAAAACCATTTGAATAATTTCATCGCCTTTTCAGCGGTGAAAACCTTTTTTCTTTCCCGCACCGGAAACAGCAACAAGCCCAGCCTTCTCATCCTTCCTTCCTCTCTTGGGATATAAACTCCACAGGAACAGCCAGTTTCCCGGACTCCAAATCCTTCTTCAACCGGAGCAAATCCTTCAGGAATATTTCAGGGGCATCATTCCTTTTCCCGGTCTCCAACCGCTTATCAAGCCATTCATTGGACAAATAAATCGCTCGTTCTATTCCATACCGCTCATCCAGGCGTTTCATCACAGCCTCTATCGCAGCACATTCCTTTTTCCCTTGCGGCGTCTCCATCCATTCGGGATTTTCATTCAACGCGGCTTTTATTTTTTCCACATGCTCCATCCATTCTTTCCGGAACATCTCCGGACACCCGGCTGAAATATTTTCAGGAAGCAGATTCAGCAGCCGCTTGCAAAGCAGCCCCGCATTAACATTTCCCTTAATATCAGATTCCAGGATGGCAATCCGCCCGCACAAGGTCCAGAAAAACATGTACCTGGCAACGGCGGCACGTTCCCGGGCAAATTCCGGCGTCTGCCGGTACCCGTCCACATTCGGCATGGAGGGTGACGCCACATCCTGCCCCTGCGCCATTCCCAGGCAGCAGCCCGCCAACCCTGCGGCTAAAATCAGCTTGATCATTAGTTGATAAGAGCATCTGTCCATCCTTATTCCACCTTCTCCCCACACTTTTTCTCCGGAGAGACAGCCCCTTCTTTTTCCGGAGGAGGAAGACTGCGTTCCACATCCTCCATCTGCTCCATCAGGGCCGTGATGAGCGCTTCCCGGTCTGTGGCCGCTTTCATCTGCCTTCTGAGCTCCCGGTCCACCTGCTGAAACCTTTCGGAAAGCGGATACCGGGAAACGACGGGAAGCAGCAATTCATTGCATGCATTAACATAAACGCCGTACTCCTGGATCAATTCCTTTCCCGCCAGCTTCTCTTTTTCCATACGCTGAAGAAAGGCCTTGCTCATGGCATCCACCAGCCAAAACACCTTGCGGTAATCCGGGGGGCATTCCTCCACCAGTCTGACGGGAACGGCTATGTACGATTCCAAAAAAGCGCGGTGCACGCCCTCCATCGGCATCCGGTCCAGCAGCGGCGCCCTTTTCTCCAGATACAGCATGCTCCACATCATGAGCCGGATAATGGCGTCCCGGTCCCTGAACAGTTTTTCCTCCGCACTCTGCGCCTCCCGCACGGACGGTTCCTGCGTAAAAGCAACATCCTGCCCCCGCACCATTCCCAGCCAGCATGCCCATGCCAGAACTGCACAGAAAACTACATTCAGCATCATCTTATCAATCCGGTTTCTTCTTCCATTCCTTCATTTTCCCCTGGAATTTTCAGCTTTCCGGCAATCAGGTCGTCCTTCATTCGTTGAAGCGCCTTCATGCGCTCCTCCCTGTTCAATCCTATCACCTTGCTTTCCAGCATCCGGAAAAAAAGAGAACTGCGTTCCCTCAAACGGTATTTTTCCATCATGGGAGCATTCATTTCATTGCATCGGTTGCAATATTCCTTAAAAACCTTGTCGAATTGTTCATCATCCATTTTTTTCGTCTTCATCCTGTCCAGCAGTCTGGCGGATTCTTCCCTGCACGCCTCAAAGGTTTTCCGGTAATCAGGCGGGCACAACTCCAGCATTCGGGGAGGCGGCGCAGAGTTCATGCGAACAATCATGGCGGCCACGATTTCCCGTGTCTCCCGGCCTTTCATTTCCAGCCTTATCATCGTTCCCAGAACGCATCCCAGCATTTCCACCCGGTCAATGGCTTGCTGATACCGTTCCAGGGCCTTCCCTTCCTCCGTCTCCAAATCCACGTTCGCCATGGAAGGCGCCGCCACATCCTGGGACATGGCGGGGAACGCCGTCAGGAATGCAGAAACCACCACCCGCCGGAACAGACTTAACATGAAACCACGTTACAGGAGCCCTTCACATGCGGTCAACATTATTCTCCCTGTCCGCTACTGCGGAAAACCAGACAGGCAGGTCCGCAGCAACCACAGCAAACGCCCTGAAGGCAACGAGGGGCGCAGCCCGGTAAAAACTGCTCTTCCTCCTCTCGCCGCCCAGCTTCTATCCCTCCTGCTTCTGCATGATTTCCGCAGGAATAACCACTTCTCCGGATTCCAGCTTTTCCTTGATTCCTTTAAGACGTTTGAGCATTTCCTTTTTGCCGGCGCCATCCTCCATCTCCAGGGCAGAAATACCCGCCTTCTTCATCATCCAACCCATCACCGGCTGTATCGCCTCCTGCACCATGTATTTTTCCATCAGCAGGCGTACGTCTTCCCACGCACCCATCTCCAAGTCTCCGGGAACGGCTCCAGACTCCTCCATCTTTTTCTCACACGTATCCTTCCATTGCCGTACTGCGCATCTGAAATCTTCCGGACACCGGGCAAGCGCGTTCATGGGAATGAACTCCCAAAAATGTTTTATTCTCTTTTGCAGATCCATTTTCTCCGCAGGATCCTCTTCCAGCATTAAAATCATCTGATTCAAAACCAGTACAACCATAAAACCGCATATGGCGGCACGCTCCTCCTGAATTTTTTTCCCGGTCGCGGAATCCAAATCAACGACAGGCATTCCCGGTGAAGCAATATCCTGAGCACGGGAGAAAAGAGGGAACACCACACATAACAATAAACCAATCAATAAAAAGCGACTCATGCCAGCCATATTCACAGCATACCACGGGACCGTCCGCGGGCAATAAGTTTTCCGCCATTCCGTAGCGGGGCCGCTTCTTTTCCCATTCATGGACCTTCCCGCACAGCCGCCCATACGCCGGATGCCGTGGATTCCGGGCATCCGCCGCAACAGGCTTGCCCTTTCTTCCGGAAAAACGCCGGAGCGGAACAACTACCGGACTTATTCCTCCACCGTCTCCGGCATGACGAGGCGCCCTGAACGGACATGATCGCGAAATTGCTTGAACGCTTGGGCAAACGAGTCCTGGTCCATGTTGCCGCGGGCGTTGACTTCCCGCTCCATCCAGTTCAAGGCCTGGCGGCACATGTCCTCCATGCCGTATTCCGCCAGAAAGGCCAGAACCTCCGGGTCTTCCGGATTAAACGGCTCGGACTGCAAATCCCTTTTTCCGTCCGCCGCCTCTTTCAGAGCCTGAACCCTGGCATTCATCAGCTTTTGGAGCTTTTGCGGGCATTCCTTCAATTCCTGTTCAGGAAAAGCCGCCAGTATCAGGGGATAAAGGTCCTTTTCCTTGAATACCTCGCCCTGGTTTTCCACGACCGGCAGGAGAACGGCTAAATAAAGCAGCACGAAGAATTTGCGGATAGTCGCCTTCTCCGCCGCCAGCTTCTGCCCGGAAGGCGTTTCCAAATCCACATTCGGCATTCCGGGCGCCCCGACATCCTGGGCGGCACCGGACAGCGCAAACAGCACGGGGCACAGCAATAAAAAGTTCAGGGGCATTCTCATGGTTCACTTTTGGACAGCGGGGCTTCCCGATCGTTCGAAATCTGCGGTAATCCCTTGTTCCTTTAATATTTTACGTTTCCGGGACGTCTTCACCGGGAAAACTTAAAACCTCCACGTTGCGGAATGGGAGCCGCGGAAAGCAATCCATCCCTTCCACGGCTTTCCGCACGTTCGCTCCACCAGGGGCAGATTCCGCCACCGGGCAGGAGGTAAAACGGAAGATAACGGCTTTCTTCTCAAACATCTTCCATCACCTCCCCGTCCTCCATTTCCTCAGCCTCGCCAATATTTTCGGGAACCACGACTTTCCCGGCCTCCATCTCCTCTTTCAGTTCACGGATGCGCCGGGCTTTAAACGCGGGGGTGTCACTTTTCCTGAAACCCAGCCTGGAAGTTACCCAGCGTGCAATCCGTTCCTCTTCATCCTTCAAGCCGTACTTGAACAGCAAGGCGGCCACTTCTTCATCCGCCATGTAAGGCCAGACAATATTCTTTTCAAGCCCGTCCAGGAATTCCTGTATCTTGCTCTTTTTTACAACGACCAGTTCCTGAAAATCCGCAGGACAGCGTTTCAGGGCATTTTCCGGGAATTCCTCCAGGATTACCTGATAAAATTCCGTAGCCAGTCCGTTGCCGCCTCTGATTATTACTTCAAAGGAAGGAAGGTTCCGGACAAGGCACAACTGGGCAAGAAAGCTCCGAATTTCTTTACGATTCCTTTCCCGCACCCTTCCTTCCTCCGTATCCCGGTTCAAGTCCGGCACGGCGGGAGGAGCAATATCCTGGGCGGCCGCCATTCCCGATAAACTTAAAACGATCAGAAAACGAACCATCTTACCCATGAAGACACCATACCACAAACATGCATTCCGGCAATACCGTTCCTCCAGCCGCTTCCCTACCGTCTTGCACGCCCCGATCATTTCCGGAACGAAAGGCTGTTTTTACAAGGCCAACGGCGGGGACGCCGGAATTTGCACGGCAAAGCTTGAAAAGGGATTCACGGAGCGCCGCATCCCTCAACGGGACATCTGCCGCGCCATGGCCTCCGCGCAGCGGCGGCCGTCCAGGGCGGCGGAAACAATGCCGCCGGCATACCCGGCCCCTTCCCCGCAGGGATACAGCCCTTCCAGCCCGGGATGCTCCAGCGTGGCGGGGTCCCGCGGAATGCGCACGGGGGAACTGGTGCGCGTCTCGCAGCCGATGAGCTGGGCGGAGGCCCCGGCAAAACCGCGCCATTTATGGTCAAACTGCCGCAGCCCTTCCCGCATGCGCCAGACGATTTCCCCCGGAAGCAGCTCATGCAGAGGGTGGGATGTAATGCCGGGGTGGTAGCTGGTGGGAAGCAGGGAGGAGGAAACGCGCCCGTTCAGGAAATCCTCCACTTTCTGGGCTGGGGCCTTCTGCATGCCTCCGCCGGCGCGGCTGGAAGCGGTCTCCAGCGCCTTCTGGTACGCCACGCCCGCCAGCACGCCGTGCTCCCTGCGGAAGGATTCCGTATCTTCCGGATGCACGCTGACCACAAAGCCGGCGTTGGCAAACGGGGAATCCCGCCGGGCCAGGGACATGCCGTTGACCACCACCTCGTCATTTTCCGTAGCGGCGGGAACAATGAAGCCTCCGGGGCACATGCAGAAGGAGTGGACGCCGCGGTCCCGAATGGTGGTCGTCACGGAATAGCGCGCCGCCGGAAGCTGTTCCGGGCGTTTCCGGTCCGGGCGCAGATGGTACTGGCGGGCATCCACGAACGCCTGGGGATGTTCAATGCGCACGCCCACGGCAAAGGGCTTCTGTTCCAGGGCCAGCCCCTCCGCCAGCATCATGCGGTACACGTCCCGCGCGCTGTGCCCGGTAGCCAGCAGAACGGCGTCCGCCGCAAATTCCCGGCCATCCGCACAGACCGCGCCGCGTATGCGGCGGCCGTCCGCGGAACGGAGCAAATGCTCCACCCGCGCGTTGAAATGGATTTCCCCGCCCGCGCTCAGGATGGATTCCCGGATGGCTTTCACGACGTTGGGCAGCAGGTTGGAGCCGATGTGCGGATGGGCGTCCGTCAGGATTTCCCGCGGCGCGCCGTGGGCCACGAAAATTTCATAAACCTCCCGCACGGGGCCGCGCTTGGTCGCGCGCGTAAACAGCTTGCCGTCCGAGAACGTGCCCGCGCCGCCTTCCCCAAAGCAGTAATTGGAATCCTCCATCACGGTGCCCTGCCGCAGGATGGGGGCCAGGTCAAACCGGCGGGAGGAGACGTCCTTCCCCCGTTCCAGAACCACGGGTTTCATCCCCAGCTCCAGGCAGCGGAGCGCGGCGAACATTCCGGCAGGTCCGAATCCCACAATCAGCGCCACCGGGGCGCCGGGCCTGACGGGAGGATAGTCCCGGGAAAGAGGTTCTTCCGGAGGCAGAGGGCCGTCCACCCCCGCCAGCAGACGGAGCTGGAACAAAATGTTTTTCTGCCGGGAGTCAATGGATTCCTTCACCAGCCGCAATTCCCTGATGCGGGAGGGGGAAATGCCCAGCTTTTCCGCCACGGCGGCGCGGCGCGCGCGGTCGTCGCCGGCCTTCTCCATCGGCAGAATCACATCCACCGTTACGCCTTCCTCTCCGTTCATGGGGCCTCCTTCCTCGGCCCAGGCTGCTGCTGCGTGATGCAGTGGATGGCTCCGCCTTCCAGCACCAGCTTGCGGGCGTCCACGCCGACTACCTGTTTTCCGCTGAAGCATTCCCGCAGAATGCCCAGGGCGCGGTCGTCATTCCGGGGCTGGTTGAACACGGGAACGATGACGGCTTCATTCACGATGAGGAAATTGGCATAACTGGCCGGGAGCTGGTCCAGCCGCCAGTCCTCCGCATGGAGGGGGTCCGGCATCGGGAGGGGAATCACCTCCACGCCGGAACCGTCCACGCCCCTCAAATCCTGCAGGCGTTCATTATTTTCCGCCAGGGCGCGGTAATGGGGGGAGGATGAGTCCGTCTCCACGATGGAGACCACGGCATCCCGGCACACAAAGCGCACCATGTCGTCAATGTGCCCGTCCGTATCATCCCCCTCAATGCCGGAACCGAGCCAGAAAATGGACCTGGCGCCCAGCATGCGCCGCAATTCCTCCTCAATCATGGCGCGGCTCCATTCCGGGTTGCGGTTGGGATTCAGCAGCACGGATTCCGTCGTCACCAGCAGGCCGTCCCCGTTGCCTTCAATCGCGCCCCCTTCCAGAACCATGGAGGAGCTGCGCACGGGAAGCCCCAGGGAAGCGCCGATCAGGGAGGGAATGCCGTTGTCCAGGTCCCACGGAGCAAATTTGCCGCCCCAGGCGTTAAATTGCCAGTCCGCCAGCATCAGGGAGCCGTCCTCCACGTCCTGCACGAAGACGGGGCCGTGGTCCCGGCACCAGACATCGTTGGCCGGATGGTTGAACAGGCGGTACTGGTCCTCCCGCACCCCGGCGGCCTGCATCGCCTGCCTGATGCCCGGATGAAGGGGTTCCGCGGCATTCACGCACACGCGGGCATGCGGGGCAATGGCGGCGGCTACGCGCCCGTAGGTCTGCTGCAATTCATCCAGGCCGCCCTGCCACAAATCCCTGCGGTGGGGCCAGGAGAGCCAGACGGCGTCCTGCGGTTCCCATTCAGCGGGCCAGCGTACATCGGGTTCCTTGCTCATGGCGGTACGGGGGGTCAACTGGGCTGCTCCTGGAATTCGTAAGGCTCTTCAAAGGCCTTGCGGAAACTCATGAACCCCTTGAAATCGTCCAGGGAATCCTCCGGCTGCTTGGAAAACACATCCTCCTCAATCAGCAGGAAAACCATCTCTCCCACATTTTTCCCGTTTCTCAGCCCCCATTCCTTTAATACGGTGGAGGCCATGGGGCCGAACTGGGCGAGGGCGTAATCCCGGAAGCCTTCCAGCAATTCCTGCCCGCTGACATGCCGCTGGGAGCCGTTTTCCTGCTCTTCAATGCGCTGCATGGTGAAATCCAGCGCATCTTTCAGAAAGGAATACGCCCGTTCCGCAAAACGGGGATCCTTCCGCACAATGCGGCTCACGGCATCTTCAAACGTAGGGGTGGTCATAACGGCTCACCCCTACCCTATACGGGCCCCTGTGAAAATCAAGATTTTTGGGAGCGCGCAAACTTCACGGCTTTCCTTCCTTTTTCCCGCATTCCGGCCCTTCATAAGTTCCCATGAACAGCACGGCCCGGTCCTCCGGGCTGTAAATGAGCCACAGGAAAGGACGGTTGAATTCGATCTCCGGCCCCCTGCCGCGGGGAGGAGCGCCGGCAAATGGATCCATCTCTCCGGCAGTGGAAGCGAACGCATCCAGCCCTTCCTCCCGCACTCTGACCGCGCATTTCTGGTACACGCCATGGATTTTCAACGGCTCCGGCGCGCAGCTCCCCATCCGTGAAAAATCGGCGCGGCCGGTAAACGCGTCCTCCATTCCCAGCGCCTCCAGGGCCTTTTTCAGGGAAAGCGTGGGGGAAGACTGGGAGAAACGCGGCAGCCGCAGATGGTATCTGGAATATTGCTCCAGGGGCTTTCCGCCGGGCTTCCGCGTTTCTTCCGCGGCATCCCGGGCGGACAGGGAGGACAGGATGCCGTTCCATTCCTCTGCGGTCATCCCGTCAATGAATTGCTTCATCTTCCTCCCCTCCGGAGGAAGAACGGCCATGAAAACGGGCGCGCCCTTCCCTCCCGTAAAGAACAGGCTTGCCCCCCGCACGCCGTCCTTTTCATAATACATTCCTCCCTGCCGGGGCCATGACCTCCCCTCCGTGAATACCTGCTGCTTCATCATGGGCACCTGGCAGGCAGCGCCGTCCTCCCGGACAAAGGTCCGCGGCGCGGTGTCCCGCCCTTCAAATTTACTGTCCCAGAACGCTCTCAAATACATGGCGTTCACCAGCACAAGCACCGTCCGGTCACTCATCCGCTGCGGATTCAGAAGATTCCTGATGCGGTTTCCCGTATTCGTTGCCGCCCAGGCGTTCACCTGCCGCACGGCTTCCGCCATGTTTTCCCGGAAGGGCGCCTGAGCCACGGCATCCGGCCCCACGGCCTTTTTATAGGCGTCTTTCAACTCCACGGACCGGTCTGCAAAAATGCGGTTGGCGGAATAACAGCGCAGCGAGCGCGAAAAATCACCAGACAGAAAAGTCCAGTCCCTCCTGATTTTTCTGTCTCCGGGCAATACGGCCGCCATCTGCTTCTCCGTTTCCCCCGCCGCTCCCGGAAGCATGTAACGGAGAACTTCATACAGGGAAAAAGGGGAAATCATGACACTGCCGCCGCTTTTCTCCATGCATGCCCGGAACAGGCACAGCTCCGGAGGAGCGGAAACACCGGGAGACGGAGCAGGCGGAATATCCGCCCATGACACGGAGCCCAGAAGAAACACATATGCCAAAGTCCTGAATATCATGCTTCTACCTTATCAGATAGATACATCGTGGCAAGTTTTACGGACTGATGCCGCCAAAAAGATCCATAAGCAGGAAGGAAACCTTGCCAGCCTCTGGTCCGTTTGTTATGAATGGAATGCTTTATGTTTCGTTCCTCCATCATGCTTCTGGCAACCATGCTGTGCGTTTCCTGCGTATCGCACCGGCCTATCCAGGACAGCAGTTCTCCGCCCATTGACGCGGCCAACCCGCTGGACGGCACCCCCGTGGCCCTGGCGTGGAGCTCCGGAACGCAATTGATGATGGGGGTGGACACGGGAGCGGTCCAGACGTCCCTGCTTTTCTCCCCCGCGGTGGAATCCATCGGCGCCCGCCTGCGCGGCAGGGGCGCCATGCGCACGGCCAATGTGCCCGTTTCCCTGAAGGATGACGGAGAACCCATTTCCCGGAAGCAGGACGTGGTGATGGTGGACCAGGCGCCGTATGACGGACTGCTGGGCTGGGAGTGCATCCGGAAGTACGTGTGGAACATCAACTATCCCAAACGCTCCCACCGCTTTTTCAACAAACTGCCCTCCAAAATACGGAGCTGGCACAAGCTTTCCCTGATACCCGGTTCCGACTACCCGCAGATTGCGGACAAGCACGGCCGGCGCATCATTCTGGATACGGGCGCGCCCCATGCCGTCTACATCTCCAAGAAACGCTGGAACGCCATCAAGCAGGCCTACCCGGACGCGTTCGTCAGCGTTTATTCCGGCTACAGCCCCGCCGCGGGCGGCTTTTACGCCCATGAATGCATGCACGTGAGCTCCTTCCAGCTCGGCCCCCTGGAATTGAAGAACATCCTGCTCTGCGAAAGCTTCGCCAATCCGGAAGTGATGGGCATTCCCGACGACATCGACATCATCCTGGGCTACGGCGCGCTGGCCGCGCGCCAGTTCTGGCTGGACGGCCCGGGGAACGCCCTTTATTTCAGCTCCACCAGCCACCGGATGCCCGCGCCCTCCTCCTTCAACCTGATGGGGGGCACCTTCATCCAGGACCGCAACGGGAACGGCCCCATGAAGGCTTACGTGGCCGAATGGTCGCCCGCGTGGGACGCCGGCCTCAGAACGGGGGACGTGCTCGTTTCCATCAATGGGAGAAAGAATCCGTATCCGGACCTCGTAGAATATGTCACCACCCAGCGGGGGGCACAGGCAAGCGTTGTGGTCCAGCGCAGGAACAGACTGGTGCGCATTCACTGGGAAGTTCCGGCCGCGCCCCCTGCCGGGGATTATTACCCCACGCCCCAGGCCATTACGGAGCAGGAGTTCGAAAACCACGTCAAGCAGCAGGAGGAAAAGGAACAGCCCCAGGATGCCGCGGGAGACCAGCAGCCCGCGCCCGCCGCGACGGAAACTCCGGAGGAGGCCGCCCCCGCGCCTGACGGGAAAACGGACAAGACCCCCGCGGCCTGAGCCAGCCCCTATCCAGCCATCTCTCTACCACCGGCATGAACGACGCACAGCAACAGGATTCACAGGAAGCCGCCGGCGACTGCCGCATTCCCTCACCCTTCCAGAAAAAGACCTGCTGGTACGCCCTGACGGGCGTCGCCATCCTGGTGATGCTGTGCATCGCGGCCTTCGTCATCTTTGAAGTGGTGAAACTCCTGGGCTTTCTGGAACCGGTGCTCCTGCCCATCCTGATTGCCGCCGTGGTGGCCTACCTGCTGGAACCCATCGTCTCCTGGCTGGTGCACTTCAGATTCTCCCGCCCCTGGGCCGTGGTCACGGTCATGTTCGCGGCTCTGGCCGTCCTGGTGGGCTTCGGCGCCACTATCCTCCCTCCCCTGATCCGGCAGACGGATGAGCTGATCGACAACCGGATGGAGCTCTGGGACAAGACCTCCGAGCTGATTGACTCCACCATTGAAATTCCCTTCATCTCCCGCACCATTGACAGCGTTTACAGCACCAGCCTGCGGGAACTGAATACCGGCCATTATACGGACGCGGAGGTCCACGACCTGAGAAACGCCCGGACCGCCCGGGAAAAACTGGGGGCGTACATGACCATCAATTCCTCCTTTTACCAGGACAAGCTGATGAGCTGGCTCACTTCCGGCGGAAGGGCCCTTTACAGCACCATAGGCATCATGGTGAGCATCCTGATCACGCCCATTTTCGCCTTTTATTTTCTGCTGGAAGCGGATAAGATCAGGGAGAAATGGCCCAGCATCCTGCCGCTGAAGGCCTCCAAATTCAGAAAGGACGTGGTGGACACCATGGAGGAAATCAACGGATACCTGATTTCCTTCTTCCGCGGCCAGATGCTGGTGAGCATCATTGAAGGCATCCTGATCGCCATCTGCCTGAAACTGCTCGGCCTGCCGTACGCCGTCACCATCGGCGCGGCGGTCTGCGTGCTGGGCATCGTGCCCTACCTGGGCATCATCACCGCCTTCATTCCCGCGGTCCTGCTGGCCTGGTTTACGTGGGGGGACTTCCAGCACGTGCTGATCGTTTCCGGCATCTTCCTGGCCGTCAACCAGTTTGACGGATGGGTCATCCAGCCGAAAATCGTGGGGGATTCCGTGGAGCTTCATCCGCTCACGGTCATGTTCTCCGTGCTGATCTGGACGCTTATCCTGGGCGGCCTGATCGGCGCGCTGCTGGCCGTCCCGCTGACGGCCGCCATCAAGGTTCTCTACAAGCGTTACATCTGGCAGAATGCCAGCATGCGCCCCATGACGGAGCCCCTGCCGCCGCCGGAGGAGCCTCATTAAAAGCGCCAGCCAAGACCGCGCGGCCCTTCCCCGGCAGAATCCCGGCATTTTTCCAACCATCTTTTGATCAACCGCAACACCACACACACCTGACAACATGAACAAACCCGCATTACACCTGATGCTTGCCCTGGCGGCGGCAGCGGCCTGCCCGGCCGCCACCACGCCCCAGGTCAAGCCGCCCAAAGCCATCGTCATGATTTACGCTGACGACCTCGGCTATGGAGACGTAGGCTGTTATGGAGCCAAGGGGATTCCCACCCCTTCCATTGACAAGCTTGCCAAGCAGGGCGTCCGCTTTACGGACGCCTATTCCACCACCTCCGTCTGCACTCCCTCCCGCTATGCCCTGTTCACCGGGGAATATCCCTGGCGCAAGGAAGGCACGGGCATTCTGCCGGGGGACGCCGCCCTGATTATTGACACCAAGAAGCCCACGCTGCCCAAGATGCTTCAATCCCACGGCTATAAAACCTACATGGTGGGCAAGTGGCACCTGGGCCTGGGGGAAAAGGGAAAGAAGATTGACTGGAACAAGCACATCGCCCCCAGCCCTAACGAAATCGGCTTTGATGAAAGCTTCATCTTCGCCGCCACGGGCGACCGCGTTCCCTGCGTGATTCTGGAAAACGGCAACGTCCGCAACCTGGACCCGAACGACCCCATTGAAGTGTCCTACCAGCACAACTTCCCCGGTCTTCCGAACGGGAAGGACAACAAGGACCAGCTCAAACTCATGTGGAGCCACGGGCACAACCAAGCCATCATCAACGGCATCGGCCGCATCGGCTTCATGAAGGGCGGCAAGAGCGCCCTGTGGAAGGATGAGGAAAACGCGGATGTGATCACGAACAAGGCCATTGAATACATCCAGAAGAGCGCCAAGGCCAAGGAACCGTTCTTCCTGATGTTCGCCACGCATGATATCCACGTGCCGCGCTGCCCGGAAAAACGCTTTGTGGGCAAGAGCCAGCATGGCGTGCGGGGAGACGTGACCGTGGAACTGGACGACTGCGTCCGCCGCATCACGGAAGCCCTGAAAAAAGCCGGACTGGAAAAGGACACCCTGGTGATCTTCTCCAGCGACAACGGCCCCGTGCTGGACGACGGCTACAAGGATTTTGCCGTCCGGGACAACGCCACCCACTCCCCGGCAGGCCCCTTCCGCGCCGGCAAATACAGCATTCTGGAAGGTGGCTCCCGCATTCCGTTCATCGTCAAATGGCCCGGAGTAGTCAAACCCGGAGCGACGAGCAAGGCCCTGTTCAACCAAATGGACCTGGCCGCCTCCCTGGAGCAGCTCCTGGAGCCCGGCAAGGCCAATTCCTTCCGGGACTCTGAAAACGTGATTCCCGCCCTCCTGGGCAAATCCGCCAAGGGACGCGACTACCACGTCATCAACAGCACCGGCAAGGCTCTGGCCATCCGCCACGGCAAGTGGAAGTTCATTCCCGCCGGCGTAGCCATCCGCGACGGGATCAACGGACTGGGAGCGAAAATGACCAAGTCCCCGGAAGGCGGCAGCCTGTTCGACCTGGAAAAGGACCCGAAGGAACTCAACAACGTAGCAGCCCAGCATCCGGACATCTGCGAGCAGATGAAAGCCAAGCTCCAGGAAATCCGCCAAAGGCCGGAAACCAAGGCCGACCGGGCGGACCTCCTTCCGCTGGACGACTAACACCCATTCAGCCTGAATCATGAGAGAATCCGCCACATGCTCCCTGTGCGGGCACGGGTATACCTACCCGGCCGGGCTGGATGAAAAAGCCGGCATGCACTGCACGGCGTGCGGCGTCCTGATTCACGTTAAAACGGGGCTTCCCTTTGGGGAAGCCCCCTCTTCCCCCTCCGGGCAGAAACCGGAAAACGCCGTAAAAACACCGGCATCCCTGCCCCCCGTCAAGAAAAAGCAGCCGGCTTCTTCCGGACGGGACGCGGATGGGCGCGACCCCAGGGAAGCAAGCCGCTCCCGGCTCACTGCCGCTGGCTCCGGCACTGCCGTCCCCGCCGTGTCCTGGCTGGCATGGGGCCTGGCCCTGATTGCACTGGTCATGGCTTTCATCTTCCCCTCTTACGGGAACGACTCCACGGACCCGCTATATATGCTCCAGCGCCTGCCCTCCATGGTCTTCGGCTGCACGGCGGCCATTCTGTTCATTCAGGGGCTTGCGGCCATGCGCCGCTAGCAGAAGCCGGGCTTCCGCAGTTCCCTGGGAAACAATCCGGAACAGGCACCGGCTCAAAGCCGGCCAAACGGCCCGGCCGCCTTCCCGCAAATCCGGGATTTTAAGCTTGCCTGTCAAATTCACAGGTTCTAAGTTACTCCCCGGTAATTTATGGAACGGGAGGCAGAGGCGCAGGACAACAGGTGGAGAACCAGGCTGGACGCCGTCCTGATGCACAGGATATGGGGTTCCCTTATCTTCCTGTGCATCGTTTACATCATTTTCTTCCTGAGCTTCGCCATCGGCGACCCTCTGGTCAGGCTCATCCAGACAGGCACGCAGATGTTCAGCATCTGGGCCTGCCGCATGCTGGAACCGTGGCCCCGCCTGCAATCCCTGCTGGGGGAAGGCGTGGTGGGCGGCGTAGGCGGCGTGCTGGCCTTTCTTCCCAACGTGGTGCTGCTCTTCGGAGCCATCACCCTGCTGGAAAACAGCGGATATATGATGCGGGTCTCCCGCCTCATGAGCCGCATCATGAAAATCATGGGCCTGAACGGCAGCAGCTTTGCACCCCTCCTGCTGGGCTTCGGCTGCTCGGTTCCCGCCATCCTGTCCACCCGGAGGATTGAAGCGCGCAACGACCGCCTGGTCACCATCGCCGTCCTGCCCATGATGAGCTGCGCGGGTCGCCTGCCGATTTACATGATGTTCGTCTCCGCCCTGTTTCCCTCCCGCCTGCAGGCCACCGTATTGTTCGGGATTTACGCCAGCGGCGTCCTTCTGGCCCTGTGCTGCGCCCGGCTCCTGAAAAACACGCTCTTCAAGACCGCCCAGAGGGACTCTCTCCACCACATGAAGCGCCTGCGCCTCCCCTCCCTGCGGAAGGTGGGCGCCCTGATGTGGTCGCGGGCCTTCATGTACGTCCGGAAGGCGGGAACCTTCATTCTGGGGGCCTCCATCATCCTGTGGTTCCTGAACACCTACCCCAGGCCGGAGGAAGGAACCGCGCCGAATGCGGCAGCGGCCATGGAACATTCCTACGCCGGACAAATAGGCCACTGGATGGAACCCGTCACGCAAGTGGCCGGATTTGACTGGAAGATCAATTCCGCTCTTCTGGGCGCTTTTGCGGCCAAGGAAATCTTCGTCACCCAGATGGGCATTCTCTATGCGGTGCAGGACGGGGACTCCGGCCCGGCAGCCCAGCAGACCCTGAACGCCCGCCTTAAAGCCAGCTACACCCCCCTCCAGGGCATCAGCATCATGATGTTCTGCCTGATCGCCCTCCCCTGCATCGGCACCGTCACCGTCGCCAAACGGGAAGCTGGCACCTGGTGGTTTGCTCTGGCGCAATTCGGTGGATTGACCCTGCTGGGGTTTCTGACAGCTACGCTGGTGTACCAGACAGGACTGTTCCTGTAAGAGCCGGATGCGGAAAAAACGGCGGCAGGAAATATTTCCGGCAGGCCGGAATGGCGGGGAAATGCCATACGCCCCTGGAAAGTCCGTCCCTTCCCGGCAACGCTACTGCCCCCCCTCCTGGGAGCGAAGGCCATCCGGCCTTCGGATTCGGTCTGGCTCCACAGTCAACGGAAGAGAGCTTTCCTTCTTCCGTTTTTTGCCACCGCTGGCAAGGAGCAGGAGCCACTTGTTCCCAGGGAGGAGCCCATCGTGTACCGGGAACAAGGAATCCTCGTTTCCGGCAGCGAAGGGAATTCCCTTACATACAAAAACCGGAGGGATGTCCTCCCTCCGGTTCCGGATACGTCTAATGAAGCCGTTTAAATCGTCTTGATGACGGAAGATTCGTCGTCCTCCCTGTCATCGGAGGAAGCGGCCTTCCTGGTGGGCACAGGCGTCTTCCTGACCTTTTCCAGGGCCTTGTCCACCGCCGTAATTACCTTGTCTTCCCCTGTTTTCTGGCTGGCCAGCTCATTATAGATTTTTTCCTTGGCTTCATAATCAGCCTTGGCGGCGGCATCGTTCGGGTTGGCCTTGAATTTGTCCTCTGCCTTGAACAGGGCTTCCTCTGCGGCCTGGAACTTGGGTTCCACCACATTCCTGTGGTCTTCCGCCGTCTGCTTGATGCGGCCCAGCAGGCGGATCACATAGGGGCGGTTGCTGAGCCTCTTGAAGGCGGAAACCAGGAACTGGCGGCGTTCGCTCGTCTTGGCGTCCGCTATCAGGGGCTCGAACAGCTTGAGCGTGGCGTTGTCATCCCGGTCACGGTCCACGGAGAGCACGCGGAGAATGGAATCATGGGCCTGGGAACGCACGCGTTCATGCAGGGATTCATCCTTCCACGCCTTGAACAGGTACGGAACGGCGTCATCCGTGTTCCAGTCCCCCCAGGCGGTGATGATGGCGAGCGCCTTCTTGGGGTCTTCCTTGTAGCTCTTTTCCATCATGTCCAGCACCTTGGGATCGCCGGTGCGGGCCAGCAGCTTGTAGAGGACCTTGACGTTTTCCTCCGGCATGTTCTTCTGGTACTGGAGCAGCTTGGAAGAGAGCGCCATGCGCTTGGCCGGGGGGGCTTCGTCAATCAGGTAGCGGGCCGTGCGGAAGGCGGAGGAAACCAGGTCCTGGGAAGCATCCTTCTGCTGGAGAATCTTCATGACGTCGTCCAGGTCGTCCAGCTTCATGGCAAAGCGCATGTACTTGAGCACCACGGCCTGCTTGTCCTGAATTTTCTTGTTCTTGCTATCACTGATGGAGGCGTACAGGTCTTTCAGCATGTCGCGCATGGCGGGGCTGGAAGATTTGGCCAGCAGCGTCACCATCATGGAGTATTTCTCCTTGCTGTACCTGCCGACGTTTTTCTTCATGTCTTCCACCACCTGGCGTGCGATGTTGTCATCCATCTGGGCCATGATGGAAACCAGGTGGGCGGCGCCGGGCCAGTTTTCCCGGTTTCCCTTGGCTCCCCTCACATTGGCTAGGAGCAGGGCGGCGTCCTCCGCATTGGGCACCACCTTCACGTCCGGAACGCGGCTGAGATTTTTGGAATCAAACAGACGGCTGCGGCCCAGTTTGCCGCCTTCCACCACCAGTGCATTCAGGCGCGCGTTTTCCCCTTCCACCTGGTCTTTCTTGCTGTTGGTATGCCAAGCATAAATTCCTACCCCGGCAGCGGCAAGCACCAGGGCGCATACCCCGTAAATGACGCCCCTCAGCAGGGATTTGGATTTATCCACGGAGGCGACCATTTCCCGGGTGGTTTCCGTGCCGGCAGGCGGCTGGATGCCGCCCGTGCCCGCGAGGGGAACGCTGGCGGTGGGAGAAACGGATGCGGCAGCCACGGGCTGGGAAGCCGCGGCAGACGCCACGGAAGGAACGGGCGCGGTCCCCACAGGGGATTTCAGCACCTTCAACCGGGGCACGGCGCTTTCCGCCGGGGCGGCGGCAGGGGCTTCCTCCGCCGGGGCAGGAGCCGGGGAAGTCTTTAAAACTTTCAATTTGGGAATGGAGCCTGTGGAAGCCGCGGCAGACGCCGGAGCAGCCGGTTCAGGCGCCTGAACGGCAGCGGGAGCCACGCCGGCGGCCTGCGCCAGGGCAGCGGCCTGCGCGTCCGCCAGGGCTTTCTGGGCCTCCGCCACCTTGGCAAGGGCATCCTGAATCTGGGCATCCACCGCCGGACCGGGCAATGGTTGGGAAGCGGCTTCCTTTTCCTCCTGTTCCGCCGCAAGACGGGCCCTTTCCTCTTCCGCCGCCACACGGGCCGCTTCCTTCTCCGCGGCAATGCGAGCGGCTTCCGCGGCCTCCTGCTCCGCCCTGATTCTGGCGGCTTCCTCCTCGGCGGCTATTCTGGCCGCCTCTTTTTCCGCAGCGATGCGGGCGGCCTCCTGCTCGGCTGCCGCCTTTTCCGCCGCAATCCTGTCCGCCTCCGCCTGTTCTGCGGCACGGCGCGCGGCTTCCTCCTGTTCCTGGGCCAGCTTGGCCTGCAATTCAGGAGTGAGGAAACGCGGTTTGGCAACTTCCACGCCTTCCGCGGCGGGGGAAGCAAACTTTACTTTGGGCGCTGCCGCAGGGGCTGCCGTTACCAGGCGGCGGCGTAATTTGGGAGCCTCTGGAGAAGACGGGGTTTCTGGCTGGTCGGTCATGATGATAAAATGGCTGGAAGATTGGGGCGATTTTACACGATCCCTCCGGCTCCTGCAATCTCAAAATCCGGACTGACGAAGGGACGCGAAATTCTCCGGAACTCCTGATTCAACAAGGAATTCAGGGAAAAAGACTTCATGCGGCGCAGAAAATAAAAAAGCGTTTAAACATCCCGCAAGCGCCCTTGCACGGAATGTTAAACAATTCAAATTTTAAATAATAAAAATCATGAATAAAATAAGCATATTACCTCTGAACGTCAACAATATGCCCCCTATATTTAAACAGTCTTTTAAATTATGTCAAAATACTTGCTCTTTTTGCTTGCTACCCTACGGACCTTTGATTAAACAAATAGCCACTCGTCAATATCATGAACTCCAACGACAGCACCAAAAACAAGAGGCGCTATACGCCTGAAGAAAAACAATCCGTTCTTGACTTCATCGCTGAACGGAAAACTCAGAACAAAAGAGGCGCCCAGAAGGAAGCCGCTGAACGCTTCGGCATCAGCACGGTAACCATTTCAAGCTGGATGAAGGCCACCAAGGCCAAGCGCGGCCGCAAGCCCGGCACCAAAAATACAGCCGCTCCCAAAGCTCAGCCTCTCGCTGCGGCCCAGCCCGCGGACCTGCGCCGCCTGGCAGCAGTCCTGGAAGAAATCGCCGACCTTGAAGCCCAGACAACCAAGCTCGACACCCTGCGCGCCGAAGCGGAGGAACTCAAAAACAGACTTACGGCCAAACAGGCCTGATTGCGTTTAGCCATTCCTTTTTCCGGTAACCGGCTTTCCTTAACGGAAGGCCGGTTATTTTCTTTCCGGAGATCGCACTTGCCCCTCCGGAACAATTCCTTTAATATTTGCGCCCGTGACTCAACCCGCCCACATTGCTCCCGCGAGCCAGTCCGTGGAAGGCATGTATGCCGACTACTTTCTGGATTACGCCTCGTACGTCATCCTGGAACGGGCCGTACCCAAGATCAATGACGGGTTCAAGCCCGTGCAGCGCCGCATCCTGCACGCCATGGACCGGCTGGACGACGGGCGCTATAGTAAAGTGGCGAACATCGTGGGGGACACGATGAAATTCCACCCGCACGGCGACCGCTCCATTGCGGACGCGCTGGTGGGGCTGGGACAGAAAGGGCTGCTCATTGACACGCAGGGGAACTGGGGCAACATCCTGACCGGGGATCCCGCGGCGGCCTCCCGCTACATTGAAGCGCGCTTCACCTCCTTCGCCCGTGAGGTCGTCTTCAGCCCGAAGGTCACGGAATGGCAGCTTTCCTATGACGGCAGGAACAAGGAGCCGGTCAGCCTTCCCGTCAAATTCCCCCTGCTCCTCGCCCAGGGAGCGGAAGGCATTGCCGTAGGCCTTTCCAGCAAAATTCTTCCCCACAATTTCAACGAACTGATTGAAGCCTCCATCGCGCACTTGCGCGGCCAGCCCTTCCAGCTTCTGCCGGACTTCCCGACCGGAGGCGTGATGGACGCCACCAACTACCGGGACGGGGAACGCGGCACAGGGCGCGTCCGCATCCGGGCGCGCATCCTCACGGAATCGAAGAAGCTTCTCCGCATCACGGAAATTCCGTTCGGGGTCACCACGGAAATCCTGATTGATACCATCGTCTCCGCCGCGGAAAAGGGGAAGATCAAAATAGCCCGCATCGAGGACAATACGGCCCAGCACGTGGACATCCTGGTGCATCTCCCGGCCGGAGCGGACCCGGAGCAGACCAGGAAAGCCCTGTTCGCCTTCTCCGCCTGCGAGGTCAGCATCTCCCCGAACGCCTGCGTCATCGTGGAGGAAAAGCCCCGGTTCATGTGCGTGAGCGACATCCTGCGCTACAACACGGACTCCACCAGGGAAATCCTGCGCCAGGAACAGGAAATACGCCTCAAGGAACTGAATGAGGCATGGCACCAGGCAAGCCTGGAAAAGATTTTCATTGAAAACCGCATTTACCTCTCCATTGAAGATTCCGAGACGTGGGAGGAAGTGCTCGGCACCATTGACCGGGAATTGCAGCCGTTTGCCGCCCAGCTGCGCGCGCCCATCACCAGGGACGACCTGGTGCGGCTGACGGAAATTAAAATCAAGCGCATTTCCAAGTTTGACGCGTTCAAGGCGGACCAGCACATCCGGCAGCTTGAAGCGGACATTGAACAGACGCAGAAGAACCTCAGCCAGCTCACCAAATTCACCATCCGCTGGTTTGAAGCCCTGCGCAAGAAGTACGGCGCGGCCTATCCCAGGAAAACGGAAATCTCCTCCTTCGGCTCCGTGGACCGCGCCCAGGTGGCCGTGGCCAATGAAACGCTGTATATTGACGAAGAAGGCTTCGCCGGGTACGGCGTCAAGAAGGGAAACCCCGTCTGCAAATGCTCCACGCTGGACGACGTGCTGGTCATCGACAGCGCGGGCGTGCTCAAGATCGTGCGGATTCAGGACAAATTCTTCGCCGGTAAAAACCCCCTTTATATTTCCGTCATCAAGAAGGATGATGACCCCGTGTTCAACCTGATCTACCGGGACGGAAGGGACGGCCCCGTGTACGCCAAGCGCTTCCGCATAGGCGGTTTCACCAGGGACAAGGAATACCCGCTCACCCGCGGCGCGAAGGGAACGCGCATCTTCCACTTCTCCGTGCATGAAACGGAGGAAAACAGCTCCCAGATCAGCGTGAACGTCTATCTGAAAGCCGTGCTGAAGCTCCGCAACCTGGTCAGGCCCTTCCACTTCGCGGACCTGAGGATTAAAAACCGCGGGGTCCAGGGCAACATCATTACCAAACATCCGGTGGAGCGCGTCTCCCGCATCATGCCCCCGGCGAAAACCGGAGACGAGGAAACGGAGGAAGAAACGCCCTCCCCTTCCGCTGCCACGGAACAGGCGGAAAACACGTCCGTTCCGGATACGGAAACGCCGCAGGCCGGAACATCTCCCGGACCGGAGGAACCTCCTGCCGGACCGGCACTGGAGCAGGGCTCCCTGTTTGACTCCTGAAGCGGTTAAAATGAGGCGCGCCATGCCTGCCACCCCATTTTCGGCTTGCCACCATGGGCCATCTTCTGTAGATATGGGCCACCTCATTCACCACGCCGCTTTAGCTCAGTGGTAGAGCACCCGCCTTGTAAGCGGACGGTCGTCAGTTCAAATCTGACAAGCGGCTCCATTATAAACCCCTCAAGTTCACCGCTTGAGGGGTTTTCTTTTTCTTGCCAGGGAGAACCCAGTCCCACGTCAGGCCGCACGTCAAAACGGAAAAGGCCGTTCCCTCCGGATTTGTCCTGAAACGGGAATGCGCGGCATGCCGTTTCCGGTTACGCCCATCCTGAACCGGAAACGGAGTCAGGAGTTCATACCGTCCGCAGTATCCGGAACATGACGAGCCGCATTCATAAAAAAGCCCCCTGGCACGGAGGCCAAGAGGCGAAGTATCCTAACGTAAAGTCCTTTGACAGTGGCACCATTCCCAACGGGACGCAAGACTTAATCATCCTTTTTGCGCATAATAAATTCCGGGTGCACCGAAGCAGTCGCTGAAAATCCCTGTGCCATGCTTCGGAGGGGAGCGCCACTTTCCTGAATGGCTCCCAGAGTCCGGGGAATATCCGGAAACGATTCCACGGCGTCTTTAATGCCGCCAATCTCCGGAAATGGAAGGAATCACTATCCCTCACCGGGTTTTGTGAATTTCAGGCGTTATGCTTTTTGTTTTCAATGGTTCATGAATAGCCTAGGAATAAAGGGCCCAGCGCCGCCGGGGAAAGAACGGCACCCCCATACAGGAACGCATCAAACCGTTCCGGAGACGCCTCATTTATCCCCGGCAGCCGTGCAGGCAGCTCAAGCGGCGGACCGTTCATTGATGGAAAACGGCAGGTCAAAAAGCCATTTTTCCCTTTGAAGACGCATTCATTGCAGGTCCGCCGAACCTCCACCACTATTGGAACCTATGAATACTACAGAAAAAAAGATGGCTGCGGCCATTCTCCGCTTTGAAGACGACCGCGTCACCGGGCCGGCCTCCCTGCGCGTTTCCCGCCTCCCTGCCGCTGACAAGGGCGGCAAGTGGGAAATCTGCGGCATCTGCGACGGCATTGAACCCGCCGTATTCAACCGCCTCAAAGCCTTGCTTGACGCCGGAAAACAGGAAGAAGCCTGGGAAGGCTGTCTTCAATATATTCTGGACAATACCGCCGCCGTCCGTTCCTGGATTGGTTCTGACGCCCATCCGGGCATTGAGTTCTTCCTGCGGGACCATTATTTCAATTCCGGCAGCAAGAACACCGGGAAGATATTGCAGCGAGCCTTGAACGACTACGGCGCCGGAATTGCCGTGGACGGCATTCCCGGAAAACAAACCCGGCAAACGCTGCAAACCGTTCTTGCAGAATCCGGAGAACGCAAACTCCTTGACAGCCTTTACGAGCGGCGCGAGTCGTTTTATTGTTCATGCAGGCAGTTCAGCACCTTCGGTAATGGCTGGCGGAACCGTTGTAAAAATGCCTACGAGTTCGCCGCCGCCCTGGCCTAGCAGGACTTTCACCAGAAATGCCGCGAACCGGGAAGCGGCCGGCGCCTTTGAATGCCTAGCACGCTTTCATCAGGGCGGCCTCCAGCAGGCAACAAAAGCATCCATGCGGTTTTCCGCATGGATGCTTCCGTTTCTTCAACAGGGTCAGGAGAGCGGTCCGGCAACCGCAGACGCCGCCAGCAGGCGGCAGAACCGGGAAGAAGACAACTTCATCAGCCGCCCGTCCCCGCGCTTGCCATGCTGGGTCAGAATCCATGGCAGGGAAAGAATTTCCCGTTCATAAGTCAACAGTTCCCGCGCCTCTCCCGCCAGAAAATGGAGATGCCAGGCATCGCACCGTTCCGTCTCAAACCGGCAGCGGACATCGATAATCCTGCCGAAAGGAGCGGAGGAATCCACCCGGCGCGCCATCAGGACAAGCTCCGGGGTACGGACATAGACATCCTGGCAGCGCCCATCCTCATCCATCTCTTCTTCCCTCCTGCCCGCAGCCAGATAATAGGCGGCGGCGGCTGATAAAGCGTTCATGCCATCCCCCTTTCGCCACAGGCCATTCACTTCCGCAATTCCCGCCGGGACGGCTCATGCAGAACCGCTTGTCCCGGCAGGTTGCGAACCGGACGGCACGGAATCATTTGCCTTTCCGGATTCTCTGGATCACAGGCTGTACCTCCGTCTCCGGCTGGGCCTGGGAATAGGACAGGCGCCCCGGTTCCAGCACCAGGCACGCGCCGTCCCTGCATATCTCCGTCCGCTCCGCAGTCACGTCTATGGTATGCCCGCAGCCGGAAAGGAGGGAGGACGCCGCATAGGCCACTCCCGCCAGAACCACCCACAGGAGGCGTTCCCACCACGTCAATCCGGGTCGGGACTTGCTTTTCTCATAGGCGTTTTTCATGCCCTGCTTTCCCGCTTCCAGAGCGGCTTTCTTTTGTCCTTCCGTCAGATTGAGCTTCATCGGCGGGCGGGGGCAAGGGGTTCAAGGAATTCAGGTGCGCGCTGCGCCGCAGCGGTTCCACAGGGAAAGCCTGCGCCATGGCAGGATTGTTCATTGCTGTTCATCTCGTTCATTTGTTGGTTCATGGCCTTGAAACGCCCCCTGCCCTGCACGGGACAGGATATCCGCAGCCTGCCGGAAACCAGCGCGGCGGCAGCGGGCCGTTCAAGGCACCGCCATCTTTGACCTGCCCGCGGGGTGGGGCGCAACACGCCTGACACGTCCGGGAACATGGAGGATGAAACCGGCCGCACAAGCGGGAATTTCCGCTGCGGATAACAAATACCCTGTTGAAAACGGAACCGGTTCATGCTAGTTTCTTCCCTGCTATGGCAAAACCGGCTCTGGGGAAAGGCTTTGACGCCCTTATCAATCAAAATCTGTCTCGTGAATCCTTGGCGGCTCCCCAGGCGGGAGACGTTGTGCATCAATTATCCCATGCCTCCATTATTCCCAGCTCCCTCCAGCCGCGCGCCATCTTTACCCCGGAACAACTGGCGGAGCTGGTGGACTCCATCAAGGAGCACGGCATCATCCAGCCGCTGATCGTCCGGAAAACGGAAAGCGGCAAGTATGAGCTCATTGCCGGGGAAAGGCGCTGGCGCGCTTCCGGCATCCTGGGCCTGTCCACCGTGCCCGCCATCATCCGGAAGGCTTCCGACAAGGACGTGCTGGAGCTGGCGCTGATTGAAAACCTCCAGCGTGAAAACCTCAGCCCGCTGGAAGAGGCCTCCGGCTACATGCGCCTGAAAACGGAATTCCGCATGAAGCAGGGGGACATCGCCAAGCGGGTAGGCAAATCCCGCGCCGCCGTAGCCAACAGCATGCGGCTTCTGGATCTTCCCCAGGCGGTCCAGGACATGCTGGGCAACGCCTTCATCAGCGTGGGACATGCCAAGGTGCTCCTGTCCCTCAAGAACCAGGACCAGCAAATCCAGCTCGGGCGCGACATCGTCAACAAGGGCTACACCGTGCGCCAGACGGAGAAAGCCATCCAGAAGCTTCTCAATCCTCCGGAACCGGCGGCTCCCGCCAGAAAGCCCTCCTCCCCGCAGTACAAGAAGATTTCCAGCGTGCTCGCCAAACAATTCGGCACGCCGGTAAATATTTCCGGACAGGGAAGCCGGGGCTCCATTGAGATCACCTTTTCCAGCAAGGCCGAATTCGTCCGCATTCTTGAACTTCTGGGCCAGGATGAATGGTCCGCTTCCAAGTAAACCTTCCACTCCGTCTTTTTCCCATGACGCCCCGCATCGGACTCATCCTGCTCACGGCCCTGCTGATGCAGTGCGGAAATCCCGTGGAAACGCCCCTTCCGGGTGCGGAAACCATTCCCGCCCGGCTCCAGGAAACAACCCACTTCAACGGAGGAAACGCCATGTTCCACGCCGCCCGGATGACGGAGATGGGGGACCGGGGTTCCGGCACTCCAGGCTACCGCCAGCAACTGGACTACCTGAAGAAGGAACTGGCCAAACACGGCTGGACCTGCCAGGAGCAATCCTTTGAACAGGAAACGTCCAAGGGCCCCATCCAGTTCGTCAACCTGCGGGCCCGCTTTGGCAAGGCGCCGGATTTCCAGGCTCCGGTCCGGGGACTGCTGACCTGCCATATCGACACCAAGCAGGGCATCGCCGGCTTCACCGGGGCCAATGACGGGGCTTCCGGCGCAGCGGCCATTCTGGAAACGGCCCGCATCCTGGCCGGGGAACCCGCGCGCGCCGGAGAATTGGAGCTGGTGTTTTTTGACGGAGAAGAGAGCTTTGCGGAACACATGGACAGTGACGACGGCCTGTACGGCTCCAAGCACTATGCCGCCGCCATGCGGAAGCCGCTGCCCAAGTGGATGATCAACCTGGACATGGTCGGGCGGCAGGGAAAAAAGATACGCATCCCGGTCATGACGCCCCAGTCCATGTACCGGGTTTATTCCCGCGCCATTCGTGAACTGGGCTATTCACCGGAGGAATGGGGGGTCTCCGGCTACGCCATTCTGGACGACCACGTCCCCTTCATGGACCTCGGCATGGATACGCTGAACATCATCGACGATTTTCAGGACGGCAACTGGTGGCACACGTCCAAGGACAACATAGGCATTCTGGGTGAGAAATCCTTCAAGCAAACCGGAGAAATGACCCTGCATATCCTCCGCCAGCTGCTGCCCGACCCGCCCTCTACCTGACAACCAGGCCTGAATCCCCAACTACCCCTATCCTCCCATGTCCTTCACCTCTCCCTGGCTGCTATGGGCCCTCTTTGCAGCCTCCATTCCCATCATCATCCACCTGGTCAACAGGTGGCGGCACCGCTCCGTCCATTGGGCGGCCATGGAATTCCTGCTCCGCGCCGCCAGGGAAACCCGCGGGACGAAAAAACTGCTGCACTACCTGATTCTGGCGCTGCGCGTCCTGGCCGTGGCGGCGCTGGTGACGGCCTTTGCGCGACCCCTGCTCAGCAGCTTCTTCGGCTGGGGGAGTTCCGGACTGAATGAAGTCCTGCTGGTTCTGGACCGTTCCGCCTCCATGGACGCACGGCCGGACAAAACCAACTCCCTGCGGGACGCCATCCCGCCGCTGGTGGAATCCACCTTTGCGCAGCTTGGCCACTGCCGCCTGTCCCTGCTTGATTCCGCCACCGGAACCGTCACCCAGATTCCCGCCCCGGAAGCCCTGGCGGACCTGACCGTCAGCAAAACCACGGACGGCGGCGCAGATATTCCGGCCCTGCTGCAAAAAGCCATCCCGTATCTGGAGGAGTCCGGTTCCGGAAAGACGGAAATCTGGATTGCCTCAGACATGCAGGCCTCCTCCTGGAGGCCGGATTCCCCCCTCTGGCCCGGCGTGCGCCAGCGGCTGGCCGCTCTGGCCATTCCCCCCTCCATCCGCATCATGGCCCTCCGCGACAGGCCGGAAAGCAACCGCGGCATCAGGGTCAGGCAGGCCCAGGTGAACAACGGCAGGCTGGTGCTGGACCTGGAGGTGCTGCGCCAGGGCTTCAACCCCAACCAGCCGGAGGACGTGCCGGTACACCTTTCCGTGGATAATGCCGCCGCCTCCGCCACGCTGCAACTGGCCGGGGAAAGCACCGCCATCAGGAAGGAAATTCCGCTGCCGCAGGGGAAGGAATCCGGCTTCGGCTTCGTTTCCCTGCCTCATGACGACTTCACCAGGGATGACATTTCCTTCTTCACCTTCGCCCCCCGGCCCCTCGCCAACATCCTGATCTGCGGCCCTTCCGGAGAAGTGGGGAAAACCCTCTCCCTGATGTCCGCCCCTCCCGGCCTGCCCAACAGGAAGGCCACGATGCCCGGCAACACGCGGGCGGCGCAGGCCGCTCTGGCCTCCCAGTCCATGGTCGCCTGGTACGGACCGCCGCCGCGCGCGGAAATGGAAGAAAAGCTACTGGCCTTTATTGAAGAAGGGGGAATCGTCCTCTTCCTGCCGGACGATACGGCCCACGGCACGCGGCATCCGTTCCTGGGCGTCTCCTGGGGAGCGATGGAAACGGCCCCGCCCGAGGAGTACTACCGCCTGGAAACATGGGACCGCCAGCGCGGCTTCCTCCGGGACGGTTCCGACCAGGCGGCCATTCCCGCCAACCGGCTCCGCGCCGTGCGCCGGAAGCCCCTGCTGGGCAAATACCGCACCCTGGCCTCCTGGGATGACGGCACCTGCGCCCTGGCCCAGGTCAGGGCCGGAACGGGTTCCGCCCTGTTTCTGGGGACTCTGCCCAGATATTCCTGGTCCAACCTGGCGGACGGCCACCTGCTGCTCCCCCTGCTCCAGCGCATGGCGGACCGCGGGGCGGAACGCTTCTCCACTTCCATCTCCCTCCGGGTGAATGACCCGGCCCTGCCGCAATCCGCCACGGACATCCCCGTGCGCATGGACAACGCCCAGGGCAGCCACCCCTCCGGCTCTCCGGCGGACACGGCAGGCGTGTACCGCCTGGGAGCGCAGACCTATGCCGTGAACCGCCCCTGGTCGGAAGACAATCCGGACCAGATTACGGATGAAAAGCTCCGCCTCCTTCTGCCGGAGGCCTCCATCAGCTCCATGCAGAGCACGGCGGAAACGCCCTCCCTGGTGCAGGAGGCCTGGAAACTCTTCCTCATCATTTCCCTCGCCTGCCTGCTGCTGGAAGCTTTCCTGTGCCTGCCCAGGCACACGGCCAAACGCCCCTCCCCCACCATCCGCCCATGAGCCTGAGCCTTCAACCTACCGCTTTAAGCGTCCTCCTGGCCGTCCTGGTCATGGCGGCCGGCGTCTGGATGAGCCGCACCGCCTGCAAACGCAACCACCGTCCGCTGACGTTCAAGCTGGAACTCCTGCGCCTGGTGATTCTGGGGGCCATCTGCTTCCTGCTCTTCCAGCCGGAATGGGTCGTCACCTCCGCCCCGCAGGAGAAGCCCAAGGTCTCCATCCTGGAGGACCGCTCCGGCTCCATGGAAACGCAGGACGTGGAAATCACCCCCCAGCACGTCGTTACCCGCACGGCCTACGCGCAGGAGCTGATCAAGGGCAACAGCACGGAATCCCTGAAAGACACGCACGTGGTGGAATCCGCCGCCTTCGGCTCCCCCCCTCCGCCGGATTCCCCGGATTACGCCATGGCCTGCACGGACCTGGCCAAGCCGCTGGAGGACGCCATGCAATCCTCGGACAACCTGCGGGCGGTCATCATGTTCACGGACGGCGGCCACAACGCCTCCTCCTCCGTGCTGACGCAGGCCCAGCGCATGCGCACCAGGGGCATTCCCCTCTTCATCATTCCCGCCGGCAGTCCGTACCCCCTGCCCGACCTGGCCCTCCAGGACGTGAAAGCCCCCACCTACGGCATCATCGGGGAGACGGTGCAGATCCCCTTCACCATTAAAAGCACGCTGGGCAAGGAAACGCGCACCACGCTCACCCTGGCCTCCAGGGACACCGGAAAAACCGTCACCCGCACGGTCACCATCCCGGCCCAGGGGGAAGTGTCCGACGCCGTCCTGTGGAAGATAGAAAAGGAAGGGGCGGAAACGCTGGAGCTCAAGCTCCCCGTCCAGCCCCAGGAACGGATGCACAACAACAACGCCTCCTCCTTCAGCATCGCCGGCAGGAGGGAATCCATCAAGGTGCTGGTGATCGACACGCTGCCGCGCTGGGAGTACCGCTTCATCCGGAACGCCCTGTACCGCGACCCGGGCGTGGACGTGCATACCTTGCTCTTTCACCCGGGGCTGGAGGAAATGGGGGAAGGCCCCGGCTACCTGGTCAAATTCCCGGACAGGATGGAAGACCTGGCCCAGTATGACGTCATCTTCATCGGAGACGTGGGGCTGGGCCCCAAGGGGCTGACGGAGGAACAGGCCGCCCTGCTCAAGGGCATGGTGAAAAACCAGGCCAGCGGCATTGTCTTCCTGCCCGGCTACCAGGGCAAGCAGATGGAACTCCTGAAATCCGAGCTGGGAGACCTGATGCCCGTCACGTTCCTCACCGCCAAGCCGGAGGGAACCACCCAGCCAGCCCCCTCCCCCCTCATCCTGACGCCAGAGGGGCGCGGCTCCCTCCTTACCATGCTGGCGGATACGGAGGGTGAAAACGAGGAAGTGTGGCGCAACCTGCCGGGCTTCAACTGGTACGCCCCGGTGGAACGGCCCAAGGCAGGAACCACCGTCCTGGCCGTGCATGCGGCGGACAAAAACGCCTACGGCCGCATTCCCCTCATCGTCACCCAGTCCTACGGCAACGGAAAAGTCCTCTTCATGGGGACGGACTCCGCCTGGCGCTGGCGGCGCGGCGTGGAGGACAAATACCACTACCGCTTCTGGAGCCAGGTGGCCCGCTGGATGAGTTACCAGCGCAACATGGCCGCCGGGGAAAGAATCCGCCTGATTCCCAACCCGGAACGCCCCCGCCTGGGGGATACGCTGACCGTCAACGCCATGGTCTCCGACAAACTGGGGGCGCCTCTCCAGAACGGGGAAGTCTTCCTGGACATCACCGCCCCGGAAGGCACCACCAGCCGCGTGCAGATGGACAACATGGACCACACCTGGGGTTCTTTCACCGCCTCCGTCAAAATCAACCGCCCCGGCACCTGGAAGCTGACCGCTTCATCCTCCGCGGAACCGGACAAATCCGTCACGCTCCCGGTCATCACCATGGGCGAGACGCTGGAAAAAATCGGCCAGCCCGTCAATACCGCCCTGATGGAAGAAATGACCTCCATCACGCGCGGACGCATGGTGAAGGCGGAGGAAATACAGCAGCTCATCAAGGAAATCAAGGAGCTGCCCGTGCCGCCGCCCATGGAAACACGCATCCTGCTCTGGTGCAGCCCGTACACGCTTGCGGCCCTTCTCTTCCTGCTCACCCTGTTCTGGATAGGCAGAAAGCTCAACGGCACCATCTGACCCGGTGCGCTCCGGATTTTCCGGAAACCGGAGGCTTTTCCACCCCTCCTTCCGTCATTTCTCCGCCGTCTTTTTCCCGTTCGCAGCGGGAGGGGCGGACGGTGAAAACTTCAGCTTCACGCCCAGTTTTTTCCAGGCTGCGGCCATTTCCCGCTCCACCTCTTCCGGAGCCTTCCCGTCCAGCAGAACGGCGTGCGCCCCATTGACGTCCTCCGCATCCCAGGCTTCCAGGTAACGCCTGAGGCGTTCCGCCTTGCCGTCCCCTTCCAGATGGCACCAGTACACCGTCCATAACAGATCGGCCCAGTACCGGGACGCGTCCCCCTTTGAAGGGAGGCCATGGCCTGCGGCGGAATGAACGGAATCCCGCGCCAGCAGGTCCGCCAGGGCAGGCAGCGGCTCCCTGCCCGTGCGCACGGCGCGGGGAAGCATGGCAGCCAGCCTTCCCGGAAGCTTCCGGAATACCATCGCCTCCTTCTCCATGGGAAGAAAAGCCATGTACGCGGAAAAACCGTCCACCAGCCAGTGTTCCAGATCCATGGACTGCGCCACCCAGTGGGTGACGGCAAAGCGCGGATCCACCGCGTCCAGCTTCAGCGGCTTTCCCTTTTTATCCCGCAGCAGCAGGGCCGTAAAACTGGTGGGGGAAAACTTGAGCCTCCCGTTCCGCAGGCCCGGCGCCTTGTTGAAATCCTCTTCCTGAAAACATACCCTCACCAGATACTTGCGGGAGGGGCGGCGGGCCACCGCCAGATTCATGGGAACGGCCGCCAGGGCGGACAGAATGGTTTCAAAACGCCGCGCCAGGGCCATGCGTTCCGTTTCCGGCAATTTTCCGGGGGACTCAATGACGAAATGGTCCGTTTCATACACGCTCAGCTCATCCGTCTCCTGCACGGCCTTCACCAGCAGATAGCCGGGCGCGGCCGCCCTCTCCGGCCACGGAGCGTCCCAATTCGGCTCCAGGGGAACGTAACGTCCGCCGGACGCACCCTGCGCGGGAGGGTTCTCCGCCCCCACATCCGTATCCGGAAGCGTGCCGCCGGACTTCACCCATTCCAGGATATACGCCTGGTCGGCGCCGGAAAAAACGTTCTTGGGAACGGCTACTATCCGGCCGTCCTGAAGCTTCAGGTCCACCTCCGCATCACGGACGGCCACCAGCACGGCTACGACGGTAGCGCCCCGGTCATTCGTCCAGATGCGCGCCTGAACGCTTCCGGCCAGGCTCAGTCCTGTCAATACGGACAGTATCTTTACGGGCACGGTCATAGGGCTCCCTTTGTCCGCACAAGCTACCACATTGTCCCGCGGACGCAATCCTTTTTCCGTCCACCCTTGCTCCGCCGGAACCCGTTCCGCCAAAAGAACATGGAGCGGCTCCGCGTCATGGCTTTCCTCCGGAGGGGTTGACACGTCCCAGTAAAACCCATAATCTTATGGAAGAAAGGAAAAGCAGGCATGCACATCAGTCCCCTCAGAAAAAACATTCCGCTGACCGTCGTCACCCTGGCGGCCCTGGGCATCATGCTCTTCCTGTTCTTCATGCACCCCTCCACCCCGGAGGAATCCCTGGAATTCTACACGCCGGACGGCAACGGCGTAGGCTCCTTCCGGGTGGAAATCACGGACATGTCGTCCAACCCCGCCTATACGGAAGTGAAGATCATCCCGGAGGACATGGAGCCCTTCCAGCGGTTCATGTCCAAATTCCGCAACAAGCCCGTCACGGCCAAAATCCCCTCCTACGGCAGCCATGTAGTCGTTCCTGGCCGGGACATGCAGTGTGACGGAGTCCTGCGCCTGGCCGGGCATTGACCGGCAAGCGGAGGCAGCCTTACAGCTTGTCTCCCTTTCCCACGTCCTTCGCCCACTTCCGGGCCAGGAAGGAACAGACCATCAGCTGGAGCTGGTGGAAAACCATGATGGGAATCACCAGCAGCCCGATGGGCGCTCCGGCAAAAATCACGTTCATCATCGGGATGCCGGTGGCCAGGCTCTTCTTGGAGCCGCAGAAAATAATCGCGATGCGGTCCTCCCGGGAGAAATGCAACTTGCGGGAAAGGAAGGCCGTCAGCCACAGGGCCGCGGCCAGCAGAATGCCGCAGAAGACAAGCACCTCCACCAGGGAGAGCCAGGGCAGGTTCTTCCACACGCCGTTAATCATCGCATGGCTGAACGCCGTGTAAATCACCAGCCAGATCGTGCTGTGGTCCGTCCAGGAAGTAATGTTCCGGTGCGTGACCACCCATTTGCCGATCCAGCGCTGGGCAACCTGCCCGGCCACAAAGGGCACCAGAATAATATAGCAGATGTTCAGGAAGGTGGAAAAATCCACGCCCCCCTCCCCTCCGCGGGACCACACCAGCCCCACCAGCAGAGGCGTGAGGAACACTCCCAGCAGACTGGAAACGGAGGCGGAGCAGATGGCCGCGGCCACATTCCCGCCCGCCATGGAGGTGAACGCTATGCTGGACTGCACCGTGGAAGGCAGCATGCACACGTACAGCATGCCCATGCACAAATCCGGCCCCAGCACGCTGTTCCACAGCGGCATGCTCAGAATGCCCAGCAGGGGGAAAATCACGAAGGTGCTTGCAGCCACCAGGCCCTGGAGGCGCCAGTGCATCAGCCCCTCCCATACGGAGCGGCGGGAAAGCTTGGCCCCGTACAGGAAAAAGAGCAGGATGATGGCCGCATCGCTCAAGCGGCTGAACACCGTATCCCACACGCCGGAACAGGGAATCAGAATCCCCGCGCTCACGCTGACGATGAGGCCGACGGTAAAGCGGTCCAATTTGGAAAGGAATCCCGGCATGGAGGAAGGAAGAAAGGTGAACGCCGTTTCCGGCTCCCTACTTGAAGCGCACGGCGTGCTTCTTGCTCAGGCGCAGAACGCTGCCGGGGGCCAGCTCCGGCACGGCGGCGGGGTCCGTCACCTTGGCGTCGTTCAACTGGATGGCGCCGGGCGTGAAATGCTCCTTGCGCAAAACGCCGTTGGACTTCTTCACCTGGAAAACGTTCTCAAAAAGGAAGGCCACCAGGGCCAGCGCATTCATGCCGGCAGGCAGGGAGGCGATTTCCACTTCCGGCAAATCCGCGGCGGCCAGGTCCCTCTTGGAGAAACGGGTTTCCCAGTCCGCGCGGGCGGCGTCCGCGGCGGCGGAGTCGTGATAGCGGGCCGTAATCTTCCAGGCCAGCAGCTTCTTGGCTTCCATCGGGTGCAGTCCCATGTCCCGCTTCTCGCCCAGCAGCACCTGGTAATAGCGGTCCATCAGCTCGTCGCTGGCGCTCATCATCTTGCCGAACATCATTTCCGGCGCTTCATCCACGCCCACGTAATTCCCGTAGGACTTGGACATCTTGCGCACGCCGTCCAGGCCTTCCAGCAGGGGCATCGTCATGGCGATCTGGGGCAGCATGCCCTCCTCCTTCTGGAGGTCGCGCCCTACCAGGATGTTGAAAAGCTGGTCCGTGCCGCCCAGTTCCACGTCCGACCGGATTTCCACGGAATCCCAGCCCTGCATGATCGGGTACTGCATTTCGTGCAGGCGCACCTCCTTGCCGCCCTCCACGCGGGCCTTGAAATCCTCCCGGGCCAGCATCTGCTGCATGGTCACGCGGGAATTGAGCTTAAGCACTTCCTCATACGTCATCTTGCGGAACCAGTCCCCGTTGTAGACGATCTCCGTCCTGTCCCGGTCCAGAATCTTGAACGCCTGCTTGGTGTACGTCTCCGCATTCTCCAGCACCTGCTCACGGGAAAGAGGGGGCCGCGTGACGGAACGGCCGGAGGGGTCCCCGATGGTGGCCGTGAAATCCCCGATGAGCAAAATGGCCTGGTGGCCCAGTTCCTGGAACTGGCGCAGTTTTTCAATAGCCACGGTATGGCCCAGGTGAATATCCGGCGCGGTGGGGTCCACCCCCAGCTTCACGCGCAGGGGACGGCCCAGCTTGAGGCGCTCCTTCAACTCTTCACGGCTGATCACGACGGCGGTACCGCCCATCAATATGTCTAATTGCTCATCTATAGTCATTGATCTGGCGCATAGAGTGCCGGGGGCACCGCGCCTTTTCAAGCTTATATCCTGTGCGCGAAGCATCAGGCCCGGCAAAGGGCCCTCCGGAGCCCGTGCCGGTACCGGGAAGCGGGCGGCCCGGAGGTGGTATCCGTGCCACGCAGGGAACGGCATGCCAAAACTGCGTCCCTTCACACGCGCCCTTCCCGCCAACGCCGCTCCATGATTTACGCTGCCCTTTTCCGCAAGCGGCGGCGTTCCTGCGGAACCGCAAAAACTACATGAGCTGGTACAGGCGGGGATAGGAAGCCTGGTTGGCGGTCACGTAATGCGGGCGGGGCTTGGGACCCGGCCTGTTCTGCCCGTGATGCCAGCCGTTGTTATAATCATTATGGTTATAATGGTGCGACGGACCGGGGCGGTAATAATCATTATTATTATGGCGATGGTGGCAGCCTGCGGCCAGGACGGCTACGGCTGCTGCTGCAAGAATAGGTATTATTTTCATATTCATCTTTCTAAATGGTAAGACCACCCTGAAAGAGGAATGCGAACGAAAAAAGTCTGTCACCCGAGCAAACGCTCCCTATTGACAAAGAAAACGGCCCCCAGCACGCATAAAAAAGCCCACAGGTAGTCCCACTTCCATTTCTCCCCGATGTAGAACAGGGCGAAGGGAATGAACACGCACAGGGTGATCACCTCCTGCATGATCTTGAGCTGGGCCACGTTAAGGCCTCCCGCATTGCCCAGGCGGTTGGCGGGAATCATGAAGCAGTACTCGAAAAACGCCACGCCCCAGCTCATCAGGATAATCAGCAGCAGGGGCTTGTCGTCCGCCGCGGAACCCTTCTTCAAATGCCCGTACCACGCCCACGTCATAAAAACGTTGGAGACCACCAGCATGGAAATCGTTAAAGCAACCTTCATTGTCTTTTATTCAAAAGCGTCAATCCTTGGAAGACTTGGGGTCCAGGGCGTCACGCAGCCCGTCCCCCAGGAAATTCAGCGCCAGCAGGGTGGCGGAAAACAGCAGCGCCGGGAACAGGAGCAGTTCCGGGCTCACCTCCATGCGGTCCGCCCCCTCCTTGATCAGCGTGCCCCAGGAAGAATTGGGAGCCTTTACGCCCAGGCCCAGGAAGGACAGGACAGCCTCCAGCAGCATGATGCCGGGAACGGCCAGCGTCGTGTACACGATGACGGACCCGAACAAATTCGGCGCAATGTGGCGGAACAGAATTTTCATGTGCCCGATGCCCAGGGAGCGGGCCGCCTCCACGAACTCCTGCCCCTTCAGCTCCAGCGTCTGCGTGCGGACGATGCGCGCCAGCGTCAGCCAGCCCAGCGCGCCGATGGCGATGAAGAGGGGAATCAATCCGGTCATGGGACTCACCATCTCCACGGACCAGCCCGTGACGCCGGAAACCCACTGCGTCAGCTGCTGGGCGGGGTCCTCCACGGACAGGGAGAAAATAATCACCAGCACGATGAACGGCAGGGCGAAAAGCACGTCCACCAGGCGCATCATCAGGGCGTCCAGCCTGCCCCCGGCATAACCGGAGACCAGCCCGTACGTCACGCCGATGACCAGGGAAACGCCCGTGGCCACCACGCCCACCAGCAGTGAAATGCGGCCTCCGTACAGCACGCGCGCCAGCAGGTCCCGCCCGAGCTGGTCCGTGCCGAACCAGTGCTGCCAGGAAGGACTTTCCGCAATGCGGGACAGGTCCTGCACATTCGGATGCGGCAGCCACGGCAGCAGCGGACCCAGAAAGCAGGCCGCCACAATCAGCGCCAGCGCCAGCAGGGAACACATGGCCGCGCGGTTGCGCGAAAGCCGCAGAAAGGCGTCTTTCCACAGGGAGGAGCCCTGCTCCTCCATGCTGTTCCATTCCCTGTTCTTCATGACTCCGCCCTCAATCTGGGGTTGACGGCCATCTGCACCAGGTCCACGGCCAGGTTGGCCGCGACGATCAGGATGCCGTAAAACAGGACAAGCCCCTGGATCAGGAAATAATCCCGGTCCGTGGTGGCGTTCACGAAATGCTGGCCCATGCCGGGAACCTGGAAGCAGGTCTCCACTACAAAGGAGCCGGTAATCATGGCGGCAAAGGCCGGCCCCAGGTAGGAAAGGGCCGGAATCAGGCCGCCGCGCAGGGCGTGCTTCCAGACCGTGCGGAAGGGGGCCGCCCCCTTGGCGCGGGCCGTCCTGATGAAATCCTGCCCCAGCACCTCAAGCATGCCGCCGCGCGTCAGGCGCGCCAGATACGCGGCATTCACCAGCCCCAGCGTCAGCGCAGGCAGCACCACGCAACCGGGAGAATCCCATCCGGCCACGCTCAGGCCGGGCACATGCATGCCCAGCGCCACACCCAGCAGCGGAGCCACCACGAAGGCGGGAATACAGATGCCGGCCATGGAAACCAGCATCACCCACCAGTCCATCCACCGGTTCTTGTACAGGGCCGCCACGATCCCGGCGGGAATGCCCACCAGAATAGAAATCACCATGCCTATGACGCCAAGCTGGAGGGATACCGGGAATGACTGGCCGATCATGTCCGCCACGCTGATGCCCTCCTTCACCAGGGACGGCCCCAGGTCGCCATGGACCAGCATGTTCCACCAGTAGCGCCCGTACTGGACCAGGGAGCTCTGGTCCAGCCCGTAGCTGGCCTGGAGCTGCTGGAGGACGTGCTCCGGCAGCTTCTTCTCCCCCATGAAGGGGTGGCCCGGCAGCAGGCGTATCAGGAAAAACGTCACGGTCTCCAGCACCAGCAGGACCAGAAGCCCCTGCCCCAGGCGTTTCAAAATCATCCTGGTCAAGGCGCGGCCTCCTTCCCCTGCTCCCTGGGCGCGCCCAGGCTGATGTCTTCAAACAAATGGTTATCCAGCAGCAGGGGATGCCATCCCCGCACCTCCGGCCTCTTCAAATAGGACCGCCTGGCCCAGTACAGGGGAATCACCGGAGACTCCGAAAGCATCAGCGCTTCCGCACGGGCCAGCAGGGCCATGCGCTTCTCCTGGTCTCCCGTGGCGCGGCTCTCCGCCAGCAGCCGCTCATACTCCGGGCGGGACCAGCCCGTGTTGTTGTTCCCAGAGGCGGAGCTCCACAAATCCAGAAAACTGGACGGGTCCAGATAATCACCGGACCAGGAGGAGGAACTGAAATCATACTGCATGGAATTCTGCGCGAACTTGTAGGCCGTCCATTCACAGGAACGGATATCCACGTGAACGCCCAGGTGCTTCTTCCACATGCCCTGGATGGCTTCCGCCATCGTCTTCTGCACCTCCCTGGACGTGGTCATCAACTCCAGCCGCGGAAACCCCTTCCCGCCGGGGAAACCCGCCTGCGCCAGCAGGGCGCGCGCCTTCTCCGGATTGAACTCCACCCCGTGCGGCGTCTTGTAGCCTGCGCCGTCCGGCGTAAAGCCGAAGCACGGCTGGCCGCCCCCGCACACCACGTCACGCACCAGGGTCTCCCGGTCCACGGCCAGGGAAAGGGCACGCCTGACGCGGGCGTCATCCAGAGGCGCGCGCGACGTATTCAGCCGGTAAAAAATAGTCACGTAATAATCATCCTGGCAGAAATCACCGCCGCCGCGCTCCCGCGCGTACGCCGTCATCTCCGGGGGAACGTTATTGGTGACATGGAGCTTGCCGTTGAAAAACATGCGGGTTTCCGTAAAGCCGTTCACGGTGGGTAGAAAACGGACCCCGTTCAGCCGGACGGAGGAGGCGTTCCGGTAGCGGGGATTGCGCCGCACCTCCACATAATCATTGAAACGGTGCTCCGCCATCAGAAAAGGACCATTCCCCACAGCCTTGCCGGGCCGCGTCCAGCCCCCCGTCCTGTCCAGCATGCCGCCGTGGGCTTCCACCGCATGGCGGGGAACCGGAAACCAGGTGCAATGAAGCAGCAGCAGGGGAAGCTGGGGCATCGGAGAACGCATTTCCAGCTCCAGGGTATGATCGTCCGCGGCGCGCACGCCCACATGGGCCTCTTCCCACAAATCCGGTCTTCCGGCCCGGACATCCTCCAGCATCCGGGCCGCGATTCTCCGCGCGCCTTCCTCCGGCATTCCGTCCGGCCACTCCATCCGGGAAATATCCTTCCGCAGCGCCTCCAGCTCCCGGGCGCCCATGCCGTCCAGCCTCTCCCAATCCACCCGTGCCAGAGCCTCTCCATCCAGCCCCGCTTCCCCGGCCAGCCGGGAACCGGGGCCGCACAGCAGCAGGCTGCGCCTGTTCCGGTTGTAAGCCTCCGCATTCTTCAGCGGATAAAGCATGTCCGCGTACCTCCCGCCAAACTCCGGATGAAGCAGGCGGTGGTAGGCATAAACGAAATCATGGGCCGTCACCGGAACGCCGTCGCTCCACACGGCGTCCTTCCGCAGGGAAAAACGCCACTTGTCCGCCTCCGGATTATGCGTCCAGGACTCCGCCACGGCTGGATGAAAAACGGAGTCATCCCTGGAATCACCGCGCAGCAGCCCTTCCATCACGGCATTGATAATCTTGAAATCGGAAACGGAGGTGGCAATATGCGGATCAAAACTCTGCGGTTCCGCATTATTGCCCACGATCAGCACTCCTTCCTCCTGCGCCCGTTCCACGCTGGTACGCGTATCGCATCCGGCGAGCAGCAGCATCACACAGAACATCATGAACAGGCGCATGGCGGGATTCTGTCAGGTTTCCTTCCCCCGCGCAAGGCTTCACGTCAAGAAATACGACGATAGAGCCGCAACAGCCGGAGCCGCCGCCGTGAAGCGCCGGGCAACGGCGTTAAAGTTCTTCATCCCGCTCTGGGCCGGTTCCCCGTTCGTGATAAAAATTCCTCTCTTGTACGGCTGCATTGCATGCAAAATTTCACAGAAAACAACACCGCACCCTCCTCACTGGTCTTTTATAAAACGGGTTCCTTTATCCTGTTCGCCCGGCCATTCTCTCTTTAAGTTTTTGCTTATGTTCAAATTCAAAAACCATGCCTTCTGTCTTCTGACCGCATTTGGGGGGATGCTCCTCACTCCGGCCTGGGGAGAGCCCGTAGCTCCGTGGCTCAGAGCCTACATTAACGGGGAGGAAGTGGTCGGAACCACGCTGGAGAGCCGCTACAGCACTCCTGAGGACGAACCCGCCAGCCCTGTCATCCAATGGGAAAAAGCGGATTCCCGGACCGGAAAGCCCGTGCTGGTGCAGCAGGGCAAGGACGCGGAATCCTACACCCTGACGGACAAGGACGCCGGAAAATATTTCCGGATCATCGTGGGCGGCGGCACGAAGGATGCGATTGCCAGCCCGTGGATAGGCCCGGTCATTACGGAAAAGCAGGCGGAAAGCATCAACAACCGTTTTGACCCCGGCAAAAGCTATCAGGAAAACGTGGACGCACTCCAGAAGGAGCTGTCTGAAAAGCTCAAGGACGCCGTTTATTTCACCGTGGACACGGACAAACTCCACGGCGCCCCCTACGCGATGGCGGCCAACGAACGGATAGCCCTGCCGGAAGACATCAGGCCCTTCCGGGAAAACGGGAAAATCTATGTAAACCACCCCTTTGTGCAGGCCGTTTTCAAGAAGGAGCTGCCGGACGAAATCATGGAGGAAGCGGGCGGCCAGAAGGCCTACGAAATAGGGAACGTGGCCAGGGCGCTGAAACTCAACCTCTGGCTGGGAGACAAGGAAAAGGCTCCCCTCCCGAACTTCCGCATGCAGCCCATGGCGGAAGGCCTGGTGATTCTTTCCCCTGAAAAAAACGTCTTTTCCCCGGTCGCGGACCGCGACCTGATCAATGAAGCCGTCAACAGGCTCTTCGACTTCAAGGCCAGCGACGAACAGTTAAAATGGTTCCGGGACGCCAAATTCGGCCTCTTTGTCCACTGGAACCCCTCTTCCCTGCTGGAACGGGAAATCAGCTGGGAACGCAATGCGGCGCGCCCCAAGGACAGCGCAAGCGGCCATAAAAACATCATGGACTTTGAATATGACTCCGCCCACCGCCGCTTCAATCCCAAACAATACGATCCCCGGAAGTGGATGTCCGTCGCCAAAAAAAGCGGCATGAAATATGCCGTGCTGACCACCAAGCACCACGACAGCTTCTCCAACTTCCCCTCCGACTACGACACCTTCACCATCGCCAATACCCCCTACGGCAAGGATATCGTGGGGCAATTCGCGGCGGCGGTCCATGCGGCAGGGCTCAGGCTGGGCTTCTACTATTCCGGGCGGGACTGGTACAATCCCTACTACCTGACCGACCAGCACTACCGCTACCTGGAATACTACTTCGGCCAGATCAGTGAACTGCTCACCCGCTACGGACAGGTGGACGTGCTGTGGTTCGACAGCCTGGGCAACAGCTCCCTCAACCAGTGGGATCCCCGCACCATGATGCGCCGCATCAAGCAGTACCAGCCGGACATTCTGGTCAACAACCGCATGAACGGCACCCGCGGAGGCAACAAGGGTCCGCTGCCCGACGACCTGAAAGGAGATTTCCTGACTCCGGAATGCAAGCTGGGGCCGTTCAACGACAAAACGCCCTGGGAAAGCTGCATGACCGTGGCGGACATCCCCGGCACCCGCTGGACGGGCAACTGGTCCTACACCTCCAAGGCGAAGGCCAAGCCCGTGGAAACCTCCATCAAATTCCTGATCAACAACACCGTCAAGGACGGCAACCTACTTTACAACATCGGACCCACGCCGCTGGGCACGTTCGACCCGAAACAGGCTGAAACCTTCCTGGCCATGGGCAAGTGGATCGCCCCCTACCGGGAAGCCATTTACAACACCCGCGGAGGTCCCTACAAGGACCAGCCCTGGGGCGGCAGCTGCTACAAGACGGACCGGCGCGGCAAAAAAACCGTCTACCTGCATGTCAGCCCGCTGATTGCTCAACAAGGAAAAGAGCTGAAAGGCTCCGAACCTCTCTTCATCAAGGACATCGGCGAGAAATTCACAAAAGCGACCGTCATCGTGAACAGCAGTGGAAACGGAAAAGCCGCCAAGCTTGAAAAGGAAGGCGCCCAATACAAAATCACGCTGCCCGCAGGCGTGACCTGGGACAGCCTGGACACCGTCATCAAGCTTCAATAACCCCCTTTTTCTCCCACGGAGAGAGCATGCAGCCAGCCGGCCCGGCATCATGCCGGGGCCGGTTTTTTTATTCCGCAAAACAGGCATGCATGCTCCACAGGATTCCTTTCTCTTCCATAACCGGGCTTGGCGGAAAGAGCGGCGCGGCGCGATGCTCCCTTCTCCGCAGCCGCGTGTAAAAGAGGAACAGACGCCTTTAAGGCAGGCTGCACCCGGCGGGAACTGACGGGCACCCTCTCAACGGAAGCCGCTTAAGCGAGCAGCTCATGGCGAAAAAAAGAAAAGCCCCGCAGCGGCATGAACTGCTGCGGGGCCGTTTTCCCAAATCAGGGGATCAAGGAAAGGGAGCTTTTACTTACTTGCTCTGGGCCTTCTTGGCTGCTTCAATCTGAGCTTTGATCTGGTCCTTGTTGGCAAGAATGCCGGCCTTGATGCGGGGAGCACGCTGCCCGGCTTCCGTACCCGGCATCAATTCGGCCACCTTGTCCAGAATCAGCACGGCACCGTCTACGTCACCAGTGGAATTCAGGTAGGTCCCGAACTCCATCATCAGCAAATCCTGCTGGGTTTCCGGCAGAAGCTTGTCACGGTCGGGATAAGCCTTGACCACCTGGAGAGCTTCCGCAGGCGTGGTCTTGTCCGTCAGCTTGCCGGCAAGATAATCCTGGACGTCCTTCTGTTCCTTCTTAAGCTGGTCGGCGTGCGCGTCAGCGGCTTTCAAGCCGGACTTGTCATCCTTGTCCAGCTTCTTGATTTCCGCCTTCACGTCGCCGTAAAAATTGTCCACATACTCCTGGGGAGCCAGCTTGAGCACTTCCATCAGGGCGGCAACCTTCGCTTCATCCGTGGTGGCCTTGGCTACATTTGCCTCAGCGGCGTTCAGGGCTTCCTTGTTCTTCAAGGCGTCCTGCATGGCCTTCATCACGTCATCCTTGGAACGGCCGCCCACAAATCCCCCGAAGGGCTTACCGGAAGCGTCCGCAAATACGATCGTCGGGAACCCCTGCACGCCGTACTGCTGGGCAAGCTTGTCATTGGCGGCTTTCATTTCCTTGGACTGTTCCTTGCCGCGCGGATAATCCAGCTCCACGAGCACGAAATTCTTCTGGGCGTCCTTCTGGAAATCAGGCTTGCTGAACACGTTGGCGCGGAGCTGCATGCAGGGTGGGCACCAGTCGGAACCGGTGAACTCGATCATGAGGTCCTTCTTCTGTTCGGCGGCCTGCTTCTTGGCGGCATCCATATCGGTAATCCATCCTTCCGCGGCAAAACAGGGAGCGACGCAGGCGGCAACAACTATTGGCAGAATTTGTCTAATCATATCTACAGTTCAATATTGAAGAGTCCGACATCCAGCGTCAATCTCTTGTTCAATCATTTTTGGAAAATTTCCAAAAGGCCGCGCCTTCCGCAAGGAAAACGCCGTTCGGCAGCCGACGGGAACGGCCATTTGGACCGTGGGAAGGCAGTGTCATTATTGCACCAAATCCGGGGTTGCCTTTCAAACTGTTTTCACTTATGTACTGGGCATATCATGAACACGGTTTTAATCATTGGAGCAGGCGGCGTCGGACATGTGGTAGCCAACAAATGCGCCCAACTGCCGGACATCTTTCAAAACATTCATCTGGCCTCCCGCACGAAAAGCAAATGTGACGCCATTGCGGACGATGTACGCGCCAGAACGGACGTCAATATCACCACCCACGCCGTGAACGCGGACGACGTGCCCGCCACCGTGGCCCTCATCCGGGAAGTCAAGCCGCAGCTGCTGATCAACGTGGCCCTTCCCTACCAGGATTTGAACCTGATGGACGCCTGCCTGGAAACCGGCGTCAATTACCTGGACACCGCCAACTATGAACCCCGGGACGTAGCCAAATTCGAATACTCCTGGCAATGGGCGTACCAGGACAAATTCCGCAAGGCCGGACTCTTTGCCCTGCTGGGCTCCGGCTTTGACCCCGGCGTCACCAACGTCTTCACGGCATGGGCGCTCAAGCACCACTTTGACGAAATCCATACGCTGGACATCATTGACGTCAACGGCGGCAATCACGGCAAGGCCTTCGCTACCAACTTCAACCCGGAAATCAACATCCGGGAAGTGACTGCCCCCTGCCGCCACTGGGAAGACGGCGCCTTCCGGGAAACCGCCCCCATGAGCATGCACCGGAGCTTCACCTGCCCGCAGGAAGTGGGCACCTATGAAATCTACCGCATGTACCATGAAGAAATGGAAAGCCTGGTCAAGCACATCCCCACCATCCGCCGGGCCCAATTCTGGATGTCCTTCTCCCCGAACTACCTCAAGCACCTGGAAGTGCTCCAGAACGTGGGCATGACCCGGATTGACCCGGTCATGTACAATGGAGTGGAAATCATTCCGCTTCAATTCCTCAAGGCTGTGCTGCCGGACCCGGGGGACCTGGGCAAGACCACGAAAGGAAAAACCTGCATCGGCAACGTCATCACCGGAACCAAGGACGGCCAATTCAAGGCCGTGTACATCTACAACATCTGCGACCATGAAAAATGCTTTGAAGAAGTTGGATCCCAGGCCATCTCCTACACCACGGGGGTTCCGGCCATGATCGGCGCGGAAATGATCCTTACGGGCAAATGGTCCGGCGCTGGCGTCTTCAACATGGAGCAGAACGATCCGGACCCCTTCATGGACGAACTCAACAAGCGCGGCCTTCCCTGGCACTGCGTGGAACTCACGGAAGAACAGGCCAAAGCCCTGCAAGTCCATTGACAGCAGCCTCCGGCCGAAGCCGTCCGCTCCATCAAAAGCCGGGCATTGACTTCTCAAATGCCTGGCTTTTACTCTCTCAAATCTTCACGATGCCCATAATCATTGGCGGTTCCCGGGCGATGCCTTAGCAGGAACGAATCCATGAAAGCATATCTTATCCTATTGCTGGCGATTGTTCTGGAAACAATCGCCACCTCTTTCCTGAAGCAGAGCGAACAATTTACCAGGCTCCTGCCCACCATCGTAACCGTAGCCGGATATGCAGGCTCCTTCTACTGCCTCAGCCTGGTGCTGAAAAACATCCCTGTGGGCATTGCGTATGCCATCTGGTCGGGAATGGGCATTGTGCTGATCTCCGCCATCGGGTGGGTGGCATTCAAGCAGCACCTGGACTTGGCGGCGATTTCAGGTCTGGCGCTCATCATTGCCGGAGTATTGGTAATCAATATCTTTTCCAATTCCGTTTCCCACTGATGGGAAAAAACGGAAAAGCATTCCCTGCAAGGGGATGACGGCCCTCCCCTCCAGGCAGCGGCAACCGGAATAGAAAAACGCCTCTTCACTGAAAAGAGGGTAAAACCTTCCAGAGGCCCGGCAAGCCGGTCTTCACAATGGCTCATTCCTCCGCCAATAAAATCCGTCAAAGGACCTGTTTCTCCGGTGAAAAAGAGTATCCCTCTCATGATTCTAACTGCTGTGGAGCTTTTCCGGCCAGCCCCGAACTGCCACCTTTAAAAGGAAAAAGAGAAGCACCCGTCCGGCCTTCTTCCGGCGCATGCATAATTTTCTGGCCTGGAAAGCAGGCGGGCGGTAAAAACGGGGTGCCATGAAATATCTTGCGCTATTTCTCATCTTTCTGTTTCAAGCGGTGCACGCGGAGGAACCCGCTCCGTGGAGAATCGCCATCATCGGCGACACGCATGACTCCCCCAAACGCATGGAAGGAAGCGAAGGGGTAGCCGTCAACTTCATCAAAACCCTCTATGGGGAAATCCTGAAGCACCAGGTGGACATGGTCGTCCAGGTGGGGGACATGGCGGACATTGAAGGAAGCGCCCCCGTCAACGGACTCGCCAAGCGCAAGGAACTCAACAAGATGCTGGAGGAAAAAGGCATCCCCTTCTACGCCGTGCGCGGCAACCATGAATCGCTGCCCTTCCGCGCGGAACAATTCAGGGAACTCTTCCTGCCTACCCGGAAACAGGGCGCCAAAGGGCTGGCCACCAGAAAACTGAACTACGGCATCCGCCATAAAAACGCCTCCCTGTACTTCATGGACATTGACCTGACCCCGGACCAGCTCGTAGACTTCAGCGCGTGGGTCAAACGCAACAGGAGCAAGGCCAACACCGTTCCGCGCCATTGCCTAATTTTCACCCACCGCACCCTGCAAACTCCCATGCAATTCCGGGAATGCCTGTGGGGCCGCTACAACGACAGCGCGGCGGAACAGCAGAACATCTTTTACCGCAACCTCCGGGACGCCGGCGTTCGGTTCGTCGTCACCGGGCACCTGCATGCCCACGACCTGTACATGATTACATCCCCGGACGGGAAAAACACCCTCACCTCCCTCATCTGCGCCCCCGCGGGCAACAAGGTGCTGCCCATCCCCTTCCTTCTGCCCGCAAAATCCCGCGTAAAAACCCTGCAATACCGCTCCGGCATCACGGCCTACTACATCCTGAACATCTACCCGGACTCCATGACTCTGGACACCTATGCCGCCCCCAACAACGGCATCACGGACCAAGGCCCGCAAGGAAGCGAATTCAAAAAACTGCACTCTTACGCGATTCCGATGAATTGAATAACTTCCTACCCATATTTTTCTTTCCATCCCGGAACAAACTGGAGTCCGCCACGCTTTCCGGGCAAGCCTGAAGACGCTCCTGTCCACGCAAAGAAATAGAAGCCTTCCTCTTTTCCGGATAGTTCATGTTCCCGCGTATTATTCCAAACGCCCGGAACCGTGAGGCTCCAACTTTCTATCGTGCTGGTGTCCGCGGCCTCCCTTATATAAAAATTCCGTTCCGCCATCACGCCCGGCAGCACGGTCATCAATCAGGCTTCCGATTTCCTAATCAGCGTATCCGGCCTTTTTAAGATACTTGACCTCTTCTCCGGCCTGGCCCGGATAAAAGTGAACCAGCATCTCCACAAACGCAGGCTCCAACCTCTTTTCCAATTCGTACTTGCAACTGTCGTTTCTTTTTTCATTGCTCATCAACTTATTATTGCAGTAGAGAGCCCAAGGCTCCTGTTCCCGGTTCAATTCCGGATCATACCGCTCCCGGAATGTTTCTAACACAGTCGCTCCATATCCCGGTCAAATCACTTCTTTTCACACGGCATCGAGTGACAATTCCAGATATATCCAAGGCTAAACCGTTCATTCGCCTCACCACTCTGGTCTTCAATTCATAATCCATGCTGCCACATAGCAGCCAAATTTGGTAATCATCACGATATGGTACCACTGTGGTCCTCAAATTTCCCGCCTTTAAAAATCCGCAAAACAAAAATGGCATCGCGCTTTCACGATCTCGTGGCCATCAAGGCTTTCCGAGTCCTCTCCCTCCTCCCATCATGGATGCACACCAGGAACACACCCAGTCCCACGCTTGGGGAAATGGGAATGTTCCAAGTCGACGGCAAAAATCCCCCCCCGTGACATTATCCTACAATTGATTCGTTGCAAATACTTCTATGACTTCATTCGCACCATTCTTGGAATAACCTGAGTCGAAATCCGTATCGGAAGGCTCCTCCCTTTTGTCCCTCTCAATAATTTTGACATAGCGGAAGCTCCTATAACGGTGGTCGCACCTTCCGGAAACCTCTTTGTCACCGTTCCTCCATCCTTATATTCTGCCCTGATCTCTTAGGAAACCACTATGATCTTTGCCTATTCACTACTCATTAGCAAAACTCATAGTTTTCTTTTCAAAAATAACTATAATTTATTTCTTCTTTCCAGTCTGTTGCCGGAGCGCCTGTTCATATCTGCGTCCTCGATCACCCTTGTATAGGAATTTAGTGCTTGCATCCCTCCCTACAGTTCGATTGATCAATTCGTCCATCGCCTTTCCTTCATATCCTGCCAGTTTAAGATATTTTTCCACCTCATTTTTATCGCCCGGAAAACATTTCAATAAAATTTTCATTAATGCCGGCTCAAGTGAATTTTTGAGATAATGGGAAGCTGAATAATTTCTAACTTCATTGGAAGCTATTTTATTATAATAATATATACGCTTTTTTTCAATATCACCAGAACCCCAAACTCCATCTCCCCTATGCTTCTCTGCATACTCTTTTAACCGTTTCTGTACTATTTTTTCATATTCTCCAGCCATCTTTGCATGTTTCTCAGATAGCTTTTCATCATAATCATCACGTACAGTTTTGGTCATTGCAGCAGTATACAAAGATAATAATTCTGCCAGTTCTTTTCTTTTCAGGTCATGCTGAGAAACAATTTCCGGCAGGCTCCAGCACATTCTTACCACTTCACCAGCCAAATTGTCTCTTTCTCTGTAATCCAAACCTTCATGGTTGGTAGAATCTGTATTTTCATCATAATCGACCTGAAAAGCAGGAGCTTTGGCGACATAATAACATATCCATAAAAATTTATTGAGATCTCCTTCTTTCAATTCATCCCAATCCATTTTCTCAATAAATTCCTGAGACTTATGGACCTTCTGATAAAATTCCTTCAATTTTCCATCTCTCAGCAACTGCGCCCATCCCTGGACCAATTCCGGTTCATCCTTGAAAATAGGGATAACATCCGGAGCTTTAATTATTATCACTTGCGCTGCATTAACATTCATGACAGACGCGAGGAGAAAAATACCTATGATGCTTAAATAATTTTTCATTCTGTTATTTTTTATTTTCAGGACCAAAAAAATATCTCAAATTCAATGTATTCCTTGTTACAAAACAGCCAAATTTCTTTATAGAAGAATTTAGATAAGAATGCCCATTAGCAAGAGCTAATTTTTCAAATACAAAACATTGATTTTCTTCTACGATTACTGCACCGTCCTTATTTTTACTGTCCAATCCTCCTCCTCCATAATGAACTCTCCATTGACATGCCCAATGCCACTTTTGAGGCAACTTATGCAGAGGAGGAACTCCATTAATCTCTATTACAAAACGGACATCCACACTTGATGTAGCTCTATCCCAAAATTTATTGCCGGGCAAAACATCTATTTTCGCATCACAGCCTGTTGCAGGCGTATGCCTTGGATCTATGCTTTCACTTATACTTCCTTGATCCTTGAAAGAGCCCAAGTCCCTTTCAATCACATCTATTTCAACAAAGCTCACCTTCAATGGCTCCAATCTTAATTCTAATAACATGGAAGCTCCCATCGTCAACTCATCCTGAAAAGAGGCAGGAACTCCTCCTTGGGCATGCTTGCTCCACATTTTTTCAGGAAAGAGAACCTCTATCTCCAACTTTTTTGTCTTTTTCCCATTTAATTCTGCCTGAATCACAACCTTACCGTCTTTCTTTTTCCCTTTTTCATCTAATGAATCTTTCAGAAATTCTTTTTTTGCTTTGAAAAGGGACAGTATAGTTGAAATAGGGTGAATTAGGGGTTAAATAGCCTGAAAGCTAGCAATGGCGGGGGATTGCGGCGATGGAGAGAAGAGACGAGTAGTTGCGATGCAGGAACATGAAACTACCGAAGCGGGACAGGTTGTTGCGATATGAAATGCCCCTCCGAAGAGGGGCTGTTAATATTACGAGGCCAAAGCAAGGCCAAGCCGATTACAGGCGATTCGATAATAATCCGGAGATAGTTCAATCCCGGTTGCGGCATGTCCCAAATTTTGCGCCGCTGCCAGCGTAGAACCTGACCCGGCGAAGGGGTCAAGAATCCGGGATTGCGCGGGCAGAACCGTCATGAGATGTTCCATTAGAGCAACGGGCTTGCCCGTCATGTGATGTCTATTTTTTCGGGATGGAATAGAGGCGCGGAAAATGCCAGCAGGGAAACAACGAGGCCCAGGCATCAAAAGCCGCTTCTGGCATTTCCCTCATGAGGTTCAGGCAATCCCCTTGAATCATTGTTTGAGTGTTGGTCATAGGTGCATAAGCATAGCTTATGCACGGCCCTTTTTAAGGAGTGCAAGGAATTTATGATGAATTTGTTACGGGAAATCTAACATAAAATCCTGACCATAAATTTTATGTGGTTGTGTCATGAGATTCAGCGTTTAGGGCGGCGCATTAAGTAACAGGCATCTACACCATCTGTTTTCAAAAGAAAGATCGGTTCCCAACCTTCTTTTATCCATGTGTTGTGTTTGGAGTAATCGTCATTGATGCCATTAACCGTTACTTCCCTGTATTCATAGACGGGAGCTTGCGGAGGCAAATTTTCTGATCGGAAAGAAATGATGCCCAAAAAAGCGGTTATGAACAGCAACAAGGCGATCACTACATTGGCTTGTTTAGAAGTCATATAATTCACAGATATTAAGTTATTGACTAACATTATTTACTAGAAGCTTCAAGGCTTCCCTCAACTTTCCAAGTTCTCTTTCCGTTTCTCTCCATTTACGTTCGTAATATGAGGATTCTTGTAACGACTCTGGTCCAGCCTTGCGCCACAAGTAGTCCATGGAAACAGACAGCGCATCAGCCATGCGCTGGAGTTCTCCAGCTTTTGGAGTAGATTTACCTGTAATATATAGAGAAATAGCGCTTTGTGAAATCCCTGTAGATTCGGCAAGCATCATTTGTGAGAATCCCCGCTGTTTCATCAGTGCTTTCAAATTGTCATGGAATAACAGTTTCTTCATATTTTGCTTGCCGATTATTAAAATACTGGTATTAGTTTTTTCATAGGCGCGCCACTATGAGGCGCGCCACTGTATGGCACGCCATAGGAGGAATCTAACATGACAACTGACACAGCACAAGAACGCATCACACCGCAGTGGCTACTTGCCCGCGGCTGGTACATTACGGAGGCCGCCAAGGCGATTGGCCGGGACCCCAGCCATGTACGGCGAGTATTGATCGGAGACAGGGAGAGCAAGACCATCACAGAGCTGCTGCGCGCCCTGCCTGAAAAACAACTTACCGGGCAACGGGGATGATTGCTTTTTTCAAAGCCTCCCTGTCCCGGCTGCTGGAATTTGCCGTGATAGCGGTGATGGCCGGAGGGGCTGTCTGGTGCCTGGGCTATTGCCTGGACGACGAACCCCGGCAGGTGAGGGAGGGGAAGAAAGACCCCCGGACCGCCATATTACCCGTATTGCCGGAGAACCGATGAAGGATGAAAAGTTTACAACCCTTGAAAAAAACGTGGTGCTGGCGCTACTCGCCCGCCCCCAGTTCCGCCGCTGGGCCGGGCTGCCCGAATCCGGGCCGCTGACGCTGCAACAAATTGCCGATTGTCTGGACGTGTCCCCGCAGACCATCCAGGGGATTGAAGCCCGCGCACGGTTGAAATTGAAAGAATCCCTATTGAAAGAATTTGCGGACCATGAAAAAATGTGAATTGAGTGTCCCGGGAGAAACCCGGCTTGCCCTGGGAGTGGACGAAGCGAACCGCCTGCACAAGTACGCCACGTCCCAGGCGGAAATGGCCGCCCTGGCCGGGAGGAATGCAGTCCTGGCTGTGCTGCGGCTGGGCAAGCTGCTGGTGGACTTGAAGACCGCCGCCGCCCACGGCGAGTGGGGACAATTATTTAAAAAAGGGACCGGGGACAAATTGAAACCATGGTTTCAATTTGGTCAGCAGATGGCAAACAAGTATATGCGCTGCTACCAGGAAGCGGCGGCGCGGCTAGGGGAAGACGAACGGCCCACACTGGACATGGGCCTGGACGGTGAAGAAGTGCCAGCGCTCCTGGATTTGGTGGAAAAAGCCACCGGGAACGCCGTTACGCCCCGGCAAATGATGCTGAATCTGCAAGTGGTGAAGGACGGCAGCAAGAGCGCCGCCCAGGCTGCCCGCCTGGCCCAGCACGAAACCATATTGAAGAACCGGGGGAAAGGCCGTGCCGCTGCCCCAGTAAGCCCGGAACAGGCCATGATGGCCGCCGTGGCGGACGTCCTGCCGGAAGAGGAACTGAAGGAGCAGAAAAAGCAGGTGGCTATCAAAGACGCCCACCACATTGTGCTCATGCTGGACGAATTCACCAAAGAGGAATTGCACAAGTATCTGCCCGGCCCTGACCGGGATTACCTGCTCCTGTGCCTGAAGAACGTTGAACGGATTATCAAGGAAGGAAAATGAACGAATTGTCTACCATTGAAGGGCTGCCCGGCTGGGAAGCCCTGCCCGCGGAAGAACGGCTGAAGGTGCGCAAGCTGCATGCGGCTTGCCGTGAAATCGCCGCGGCTCCGAACAAGATGGCCGCTTACAAGATGGCTGCCCAGGTGATGCGGGATGCCGGGCATCCCATGTCCTGGCAGTCCGTCCAGCGCAAATTCCTGGCGTGGCAAATGAGCGGTAGCCTGCTGGCCCTGGCCGATTTGAGGATGGCCGGGATGCGCCCCACCCGGGCGCGGGTGAAACACCCGGGATTTGTGGCATGGTGGACGGAACTGCAAACGCGCTGCCAGCGCAACGGCGGGCAGGCTTACCCGATGCTGCTGGACATCTGGCGCAAAAAAACGGAGGTCATCCCGGGTTATGAAGGCTGGCCCGGTCATCCTCAAATCCCCGTGGGTTGGAGCAAGAAAAACCTGATGCGGATTAAACCCGCCGCCCTGGAAGCCAAGGTGATGCGGGAGGGGATGCGCTCCGCCGCTCCGCTGCTACCGATGGTGCTGACTACCCGCGTAGGGATGGAAGCCGGGGAATACTACGTGTCCGACGACAACTGGCTGGACACACACGTTATCTGCGGCAAGCAGATCGTGCGTCCCTTGCAGCTGGGCTGCCTGGATATTGCCACGGGTAAAATGGTGCACTGGGGCATGATGCCCCGCCTGATGCGCCAGGACGGGACGCGCACCGGATTGACGGAGCGTTACATGCGCATGTTTGTGGCGGGATTGTTGGCGAATGTCGGCATCAATACGTCCCGGGGTACGACACTGGTAGTAGAAAACGGCACGGCAGCCATCCGGGCGCACATGGAACAGGTCTTGCTGGACTTGTTTGACGGCGCGGTGAAGGTCCACCGCTCCGGCATGGAAGGTAAATCCCAGGCATTGCTCCGGGGGTATGAAGGACGCCAGGGCGGCAATCCCCGCGGCAAGGCGCACCTGGAATCCGTGTGGAACCTGACGGCCAATATATGGAGTTCTTGTCTGCCCGCTCCGTCCGGCCATGACCGGACGGAACCGGAATGGTTGACGGGACTGATGAAGGAGCAGAAGGCGCTGCTGAAAAAGCAGGGCTACCTCGAAATCAAAGACCCGGACCGGGCCGCCATGTTGCGGCACCTGATGCCGACCTTTGAACAACTCACGACAGACGTAGCCTGGCGCGTATACGATGCCTTTAACTCCCGGACCGACCACGCCCTGGAAGGCTGGGAACGAATGGGGCTGGTGGTGCCGATGGTGCGCCTGTCCACGGACAGCGACTGGATCACGCTGACGGACAGCATCCCGGAAGCGGACCGCCACACACTGCTGAACATGGCCGCCCGCGATCCGGAAAGGCTGGTCAGTTCCCGGAAACTTTCCCCCGCGGAAGCTTGGAATCTGAAGCTACAGCAACAAGCCCCGTTGCGGAAAGCTACGCAATGGGAAATCGTGGACCTATTGAGCCGGGACCTGGCCGTGAAAACGGTGGTGAAAGGCTCCTACATCATCATGCAGAACAAGGCGGTAAGCATGGACCGCCTGTATTACCCGGCCAGCATTGTCACCCCGGAGGGGTATCAGCGCATCCTGCCTAGCGGTATGAACGTATGGGTGATGCTCAACATGTTTGACGATCAGCACTTGTACATCATTGACGATAAAGGCCGCTGCCTGGGCATGAGCACGCTACAGCAGCGCGCGCCCTACTACGACGAGGACCAGGTGCGGGCGGCCATGGGCCGGAAAAAGAAAGCCACGTCGGCAGCCTTGCAGACCACGCGTGTGAACCACGCTCGGAAGGAAGCGGCCATCGTGGGAACCCGCCTGTACAACCACCAAGTGACGAAGGGCACCCCCACGACGGTGAAAAGACTGATCAATGCGGAAGGCACGGACGCCGCCGCCCAGGCAGCCGTGAAGAAACTGTCCGGGATCAGCCTATTGCCGGAGGCACCCGCCCCGGCATCGACGCCCCCCCGGGAAGAATCCCATCCTAAAATATCATTTTTATAAATACTATGGACAGAATAACATACACCAACAACGACAGTGACCCGCGGCGGTTTTTGCCCGCTGTTAACGGCGGGCCATACCCCCAGGAGGCGAAGCAGACACTGGCCTGGCTCATCTCCTACGCCGTGGATCACAACTGGACCCTGGGCGACATGGCCGCCCAGGCCGGAGTGTCCGCCAGGACCATGCGCTCCATCCTGAAAGGCACCTACGAAGCCAATGCGGAACCGCATCTGGCATCCCTGGCCGCCCTGCGTGCCCGGTTAGCTGTAGAGCAAACGGGTGAAGATTTGCCATTTGTGGAGACGTCCCTGGCACGCTACACGATGGACCTGGCCGAATTCACAAGGCGGTATCATTTTTCCGGCATCCTAATTGGCCCTACGCAGTGGGGCAAAACCGAAGCCGTGAAAGAATACGCCCGGAGACATGCGGACAAGGTGGTGCTGGTGCGCTGCCCCGTGTCCGCCAGTCCTACGCGGCTGCTCTATCGGATCGCCAAGCAGATCGGCGCGCCGCCTAACCTGAAGCAGGATGAAATGATCGACCGCATCCTGCGTTACCTGACCCCGGACCACCTGCTGATTATCGATGAAATTCACCATGTCTTGCGTAGCGACAAGATGGGTATGAAAGGCGTGGAACAGGTCCGGGAACTGCGGGACATGTCCGGCTGCGGGTTGCTGCTGACAGCTACTCCCGAATTTTTGGCAGCCATGGAAGATGACCCGAACTGGTCCGGCATGCTGCAACAGCTATCCAAGCGCAACGCCTGCCGGGTATACCGCCTGCCCTCCGTCATCAGCACGGAGGACTTGCGGCAGGTATGGGAATTTTACGGATTCCCGGAGCCGGACGCGGGCCTGCGGGCATCCGTCGAAGCCGCCGCCCAGGAAAGCGGGTACGGCGTGATTACCAAGCGCATGTTCCTGGCCCGGGTTGCCGCCAAAAAAGCGGGCGTGCCCGTGACCTGGGACTATTACCTGGGAGCGATCCAAAAACTCCTGGACATGGAAAAAGGCATCATGCCGGAAGACGTTTAACCTCACCATATACAACCAAACCATGAATCAAGACATCACGACAACACCGCAGCCCCACCCGTGGGTGACTGCCGCCACGCCTGACAACCTGCGCGATCCGCAGCTGGTGCAGGACTTATCGGAAATCGGCATGACCTGCCTGCTGGGCTGGCATGCCCTGTCCGCCATCCCCCATAGTTTTGACCCCGAAAATGAATGGGCTGACAAGGCATTTGAATGGTCTGACAAATTATTGCATCTGTATGAATCTTACACGTCAGATGATGATTGGATGGATCATTTCGTTGGAGATCAGCGGGACGACATTGACATGGCCGATCAGTTTATGGCTGCCGCATGTGAGCACCTGTTACTTAACATCCCCTTGCCGGACAAAGACATCAAGGGAGAAATCCTGCAAGAATTAGGATACGCCTGCCAGCTTATCCTCCATCTGGTCAAGGATGGATGCGGACGCCTTGCGCACGGCAAGCTGCCGCGTCCTGGAGAACCTGATTGCCTGGTATATGACCAGACCACGAAGACCTGGCAGGCGGGACAAGGAACCGAAGAAGACGAATACCAAGACTAACCATCAACCCATTATTATCATGCGTAGCAATATCAATAATCCACATAAGCAACTCCCGCCGAAGCTCACACCGGACCCCGAAGGGACGACCGTGATTATTACCCTGCGGGATGTCATTGAAGAATCGGGGGACCACTCCCTGACCATTGAAATAGACCCCGGGCGGCGACTTGAAAAAATCAGCGTGGCTCAAATCGTGGGGTACGAAACCATGGAAGGACTTACCCGCATTGTGGATGACATCGCCCGGCTGGGGAAAAAAGTCACTAAATTAAACCGGGAGGGCCAGCAATGATGAATTATATCTATTGTTACTATCACCGACATGTCCGCCTGGACACCATCAACCGGAACGGGGAAACCTATGCAGTCTGCCCAGCATGCCGGGAACTCGTCAAGCAGGCGTGCCAGCGGGATTTATCTCATGCACTGTTTGACGGCGCGCTGCCATCCGACGATGTGCTGCACAAGATTGTTGACGTTACACCGGATGACCGCAAGGCCATTGCGAGAGCCTACCACAAACACTAGCCATGAACAGCATCGAACAAGAAACAATCTGCTTTCAGATCGGCTGGGAATTGGGACGGTTCCCGGGGAATCACGATTACCACGTGACCCATGACCCCCGATGCCAGGAAATCGGCGTGCAGCTGGGGGACCTGGGCGACCAGTGGGTGCCCGTGGATGCGGAGAAATTTTACACCTGGCTCCGCGACACTCCCGGCCTGAAATGGGCGGACGTGGTAAACATGCTGGCCCTCAAACTCCAAAAGGTAAAGCAACAACGCAAACAGCATGCCTGAAAGGACAATGACCAGATACAAATGCCGCAAAAGGCCGTCCGGCCACTACGACGTAACGGTGATCACGCAAGAAGGAGGCAGAAGCATCATTTACGGAATGGAGGAAGACCGGAAAAACAACCTGATCCGGGTAATCCGAGAATTCAATGCAGAAACGGCACGCATAAAAGCCACTAAACCACACACCAAGAATGGAAAAGTTACTATCAAATAAGCAGAAGGCCGTCCTGGCCCAGCTGGCCGCCCGGGCTTACAAGAAGCTACAGAACTACGGTTGTCCGGTGCCGTCACTGGAAGAGTGGCGGCACGATGAAACGTGGAAAGCCACCGGGTACACGGAGTCTTTCACGCAGGCCACGCAGGCCGACTACACAAAAATATATAATCGGTTTGCCGCTTACTTGGGAAAAGCGGCAGTGAAGGACAACACCTACACGGAGATGGACAAAGCGTTGCACCTGCTCCGGGACAGCATGCAGCGCTATGAAACCGGGCCGGACTATCTGGCGGAGGTTGTGCGGGATCAGCTGCATCTGCCCTGCACGGGCAAGGATGTATATGACCAGCTGCGGAAGTTTGCCCAGCCAGAACATGTCCGCCATCTGAATTACACGGTGATCAACCGGGGACGGGCCGCATCCCGGAAGATGGCTGAAGAAACAGGATTGGAAACCTACGAACCGCACGCCATGCCGGAAACGATCCCCCCGGGAGGGCTGGCGGACCATGTGGGAGCCGTCCCGGTGTCCCGGTCTGTCCAGGAAGCCGCCCGAAGGATCGCCACTCCGGCCCCCGAACCGAAGACGGCCCGGGGATGGAACAATACAGTGATCATAATCGACGAGGAGGTGCAGCCATGAGTAACTGGGTGCTTATCTCTACAGCTAATTGCGCTGGTAACCCTCGTCATCATATCTGGTCCAACAAGGGGTGGTGGTATCTCCGGGTGACCATGCTTAACACAGAAACACATGTATCCGTGCAACGTCGGTTCCCTCTGCGGACGAGGGAGCTGGACGTTGCCATGCGCCGACGGGACAAGGCATTGGCATTTATCATCAACCTCCACGGTCAAGTGGTGCGCAAGTCAGGAGGAAGAAGGCCAGCCGAGATTAAGCAATAAATCTAGCCTTTTCGCGCCATCCCCGGCGCGTGGATTGAAACCAAACCGAACCGGAAAAACTGATGAAGCTTTACATCCTCATTATTGACGAACAGGGAAAGAATCAGCGCATGAAGATTTTTTTCCGCCGCGAAGATGGAATCAACTATGTCGCACAGCACAGCGAGTGGTATCTCTACGTGACTTATACGACTTATACCATTGACGTAGATGAATTAGCAAAATTCAAACAGTCAAGAGGATTGTAGCATCAGTCCGACCAGGCAAGGCCCCATGCTGGAAAAACAGCATGGGGCCTTTTTTGTGCCCTGCGGTCCTGAAAAATCGTTAACCCTGTGATAATATGGGCGCATGGACGAAAACTTGCGCCGCTGGGCATCCGGGCCGGAATGTAGCGTTGCTGATGCTGCCCGCATACTGAAGGTATGCCGGGAATCTGTACGGCGCATGATTTTGCGGGGGGATTTGTACGCCTGGCCAGCCGTCCCTGGCGGCACAAAAAAACTATTGTGGGAAAGGCAAGTGCGGGAGATGGCCGCTGCTTCCCGGACTGAAGCCATCCGGCGCGGGAAGATGATGCAGGCCACCTTCAACTTTTTTTAACGCATTTGCCACAAACGCCACATTTGCCACAAATGCCACATAAAGAATGCGGAGCCTGGGCTAGAGTGCCCGCATGACCAACAAGCAAGATTTTGGCGGAACTGATAACAGTGATGAACTGACTCGTGGTAATAATGGGATTGATTCCATCGCGTCGGGAGACGCCGGGGCCATCCTTGCTCCTGCGGATTTGGACGCATTTGATCCGGGACGTGTTTATAAAATTGTAGGGGCGTCTCCTATTGAACCAGCCACCAGCAAAAAGGCGGCCACTCCCTGGTACTTGTCCAGGACATTTTACGTAAACCTTGCCGCCCTCCTGTCCCTACTCGTACCCTCCGTCCGCGAGTGGCTGGAAAATAACCCCGTAGATTTTGTGACCGCCTTGGGCGGTCTGAATATCCTTCTGCGCTTCGTGACTTATGGGAAGCATCAAATTTCATCTGACGATGATAGTGAATCCGGAACCGGGGACGGAACCGGAAATGAATTGGAGTCCCGGCCCCTGCCAGGCAACAACGACCTGGCGAATTCGTCCATAGCCGGGGCCGGGACATCCAATCCGGCCAAGCCCGGAACTATCAAGCGCAACGTGCTGCTGACCATCGGCGCGCTGATGGTACTGCTGGGCGGATCGTGCAGCAGCGAGTCCCCCGCGCCTACCAGCGTGAGCCTGTCCGAGGGGCAGGCGGTGATTGTCCGCAGCGGATCGTCCCTGGTGATTGACCGGGAAAACCACAGCCTCAGCTGGGCGCAAGACATGCCTGATGTCGTGATCGCCCCCGCTGTGGTGCAGATGGGGAAATAGTTAATAGGGAACAGTTAAAAGTTAACAGAAGCATCATGAAGTACGCCGAGCTAAAAATGAATACGCTGTCCTGGCAGCGAGCACTGAAGTTTGCCGGGTTTTACCGGGGCAAACTGGACGGATTAACCGGACCGTTGACCCGTGAGGCCGCTACGCAATGGGAAATCAGCCACGGACAGCTGCAAGCCAGATACGGCCAGGTGGACATCCGCTCCGAGTCTTATTTGTGGACCTTGCAGCCGCTGGCCGCCATGCGGGTGCGCCAGGTGATCGTAGCTATGCGGAAGCTGGCCGATTGGAAAATCATCTGCGGCGTCCGGACCTACGACGAACAGGACGCTTTATATAATAAGCGCCCCCGCGTCACCCGGGCCAAGGGCGGCCAGAGCATGCACAACTTTGGTCTGGCCGCGGACTTTTGCTTATTTGAAGGGGGGAAAGATATTTGGACACCCAGCGAAGGCCCGAAATCCATTTACACTCCCCTTGCCCAGGCAACTCGCCAGGCGGGCCTGGTATGGGGCGGAGAATTCAGAACCATCTACGACCCCGGCCATATCCAGCTGGGAGAAATCTCTACCGCCGCCCTGCATCGTGCCTATACCCAGGGCACGTCCACCCTTGCCGACCTGTTGTAATGCTGAACGTGATTGCAGACACCGCCGCAGGTATCGACCCCCAGGCCGTGGGTATCATCATTGCCAGCGTGGTCAGCTCCATGATCACTTACGGGGTGACGACCCGCAAGCGCCAGGGACAGGCAAGCCCGGATGACGAAGCCAAGCGCGTCTATTTGGAAGATAAGTTTGCCACGCGGGAAGAAGTGAAAGCCATCAAGGAAGATTTGGATGGCATGCGGAACCTGATCAGGAAAACGGAAATCCGCGCCCATGAGCGGATGGACAATTTAGCCAATACCATGGGGGAACTGGTGGGGATCGTATCCGTGATCCGCGACCACGTATGCAAGCCCAAAACACGAATTTGAATCATGGACAGGAAAACGAAAATCAATATTGCCATCCTGGAATCCTTGGATAAAGCGCCTGAAGGCTACCCGATGCCGGATGCTTCCATTCGGGCGGACGTGTATGCCGATGTGGAGCCGAACCCGACCCTTCAAGAACTGGAAGAGTCCCTGAAGTATTTGGAGGGCCTTTCCTTCATCGGTGGACGCCGGAACGAATTTACCGGAATCCGGAAATGGATCATCACGGACGCCGGACGGCTTGCCCTGGGGCAGATGTAAGTGAACAGCTAATAGGTTAGGATTGTATGCGCAAGTTGAGACCAGATAGCACCATCGGGAATTTGCCGCCTTATCTGAAGGATGAAGTGGACGAGATGCTGCTGACCGGACAGCCATACCGGGCCATACAGGAAAGACTGGTCGAGGACGGCATCAAATTGAGCATTACGTCCATATCCGAATACTACAAGTCCCAGATTTATCCGGCCAAGCTTGCCCGGCAGAACCGGACCGTAGAGGCCCTGAAGAAGATCAGTCTGGACGGAATGGACGAGGCTACCATGCAGGCGCTCCGGGAACGCTTGTTTGAACTGGCGATGATGCCGGGCGGGGATGTGCAGAGCCTGAAAATTATTGCAGGTATCCTGAAAGATGCCGACAAGGTGCGCCAGGATGAAGCCAGGCTGAAAATGGAACAGGAGAAATGGCAAATGACCGCCGCCCAGGCACTCCTGGACAAGGCCACCAGCCCGGATGTTCAGGCGATTGTCGGCAGCCACGAAACCAACGAAAGCAAGCTGGCCAAGCTGCGCACCCTGCTGTTCGGCCAGAGGAAAACCGTCACCCCCGAATTTGTAGATGCCCCATCATCCTGACAATTACCGGGCAGTCAACCTGCTGGCCTTTCAGGACGCCGCGTTCTGCGTGGCTTTCCGCATCTGTTTTTTCATGTGGCGGCGGCAGGGCGGCAAGTCCTACACGATTGCCAGTAAGGCCATCGACCGCATGATCGAAAAGCCCTGGAGGAATTGCTTTTTCGTGTCGGCAAGTATTGCAACCGGGAAAGAGATTGTGGAAAAGGAAGCAACCATCTGGCACGACGCCCTGGCCGCGCTGAAGGCATGCCAGGACAAGCTGGGAAAACAGCTGGGGGGCAACGTCATCGACACAGGAACCAAAGAACTCTTGAATGTGGATGATCTGGCGGAACTGATGGACAAGCAGGCGGCCCAGGTGAGGATTTACCACACGCGCACGGCGTACAGCCGCACGAAAATACTCGCCCCCAATCCCGACACGGCCCGCGGTTGGACAGGGGACGTGTATGGCGATGAAATCGGCTTCTGGCCGGACTTCAAGGGCGTCTGGGACGCGGTGGAACCGATCATCTCACGCAACCCGGAATTCCTGTTCTGGCTTTTTAGCACACCGCCCGCGGACGATACGCATTACACTTACGATTTGCTTAATCCCGGCCTGCGGGAGTTTGTCCCGAATGCTGCCGGGAACTGGTACAAGACGGAACAGGGTTACCCGGTCCACCGCGTGGACGCCCTGGACGCTGAACTGGCCGGGCTGCCGCTCTATGATCCGCTGTCCGGCAAGGTGGTGCCCTACGAAGAATTCAGGGCGCACAGCCTGGACCGCGCGTCGGTGGACCGTAACTATGGCCTGAAGTTTATCCAGGGCGGCACGGCAGCCATCCCGCTGGGCTGGCTGAACCGGGCGCAAAACATGGGCCTGGGCCATTGTACGGGCCTGGACCTGGCCGGGGAGGAGGTGTGCGCATGATCGCGATCCGTGAAGCCATCTCCCCGAACTGGGCGGAATCCCTGTGCGCCGGAAAAGTGTGTTTCGGGCTGGACGTAGCCAGCACGGAGGGCAAGAAGTCCAACCCGTCCAGCCTGACGGCCACGGAATACTGGGACCGCATATACTGGCAGCGGCTGGTGGTCAGGTGGAAGACGGAGCACTACGCCGTCATGCTGGGCATCCTGGAACTGGTCATTGGCGCCGTGCCTCGCGAGCAGCGCGGCGTGCTGGTGGTGGACACCAGCAATGAAAAATTCTTGGCCAGGGAACTGGCTAAAGACCTGTCCGGCCTGATCCGGGTAGTGGGGTTTTATGGGCAGCAAGTGGTTATATACTGCGGCGAAAAATCCGACGCCAAGACGGCTATGGGGGCCGCGTATTGCTCCGCCCTGGAAGATGGTCTCATTGCCATGCCTCCGGGCAAATGGCTGGAAACGGACCACCGCCTGGTGACGCGCAACGGCGCACGGTTTGAGGCTGACGTGGACGCACAGGGCAACCACGCGGACACATTTGACAGCGGCAAGCTTTCCTACTGGGGGCACGTCGGAACCGGGCTGGAATCATGCAGCCCGTCATCCTGGCGGACGAAGAACCGCCAGGGCAAGAGCAGGAAGAGCAGTAACCGGGCATCCCACCGCCGCTGGGGTGGTATCAGAACCAGGAGATTTTAGACACCATGAATTTTTTACCGAAGATTGTAAACAGAATGCTTGGCAGGCCGGGGAATTTTAGGACTGGCATGATCAGGATGCTGGGCATGTTGTCCCGGCGCACGCAAAAAGAAGGCCGGAACCCGCTGCCGTTTCTGACGCCACAAGAGGCCCGCACCCTGTATGAACTGTACCGGAAAGGCCAGTATGCCGACGTGATGCTGTGCTGGGCCGCGCTGGAAGAAACGGACGACATGCTGAGTACGGTCCGGAATCGGCGTGATTCCGCCCTCGCAGAAATGACCGATGACGTGAAGGTGGACGCCAAGGCCATCGGCAGGCATCCGGACCTGAAGACGCTAGCTGAAGAACAGCAGCAGTGCCTGGCGGAATATTTTGCGAAGGTCGATAATTTACGGGATGCCTGGCGCTTCCTGGGGTCCGCCACGTTCATGGGTTACTCCCATTTGGAACCTGTCACGAAACTGGGGCGGATTAAATACGAACCTGTGAACCAGTGGCTGATGGTTCGGCCTGTCAGGGATGGAAATTGGTATTACAACGAATCCGCCGATAGGTCATGCGCCCGGTTGGAAATGGTGGATGAAAGCGAGTTGATTACCCGCGAATGCCTGCGTCCGGTGGATCTGCCCTCCATGTTCGCTATCTGTGCCAAATATCATGCCCTGGACGGGTGGGATGGATTCATCGACGTTTTTGGAAACCCGGCCATTTTTTTCAAATATCCCCCCGGGACATCCGACGAAAAAGCACGGGAGTATGACCGCATTGCGGAAGAGATGATCGGCGACGGGCGCGGTGGTTTCCCTGACGGCGGCGCCATTGAAACCGTCGAAACGACGGCCCGCGGCGGAGATACATTCTTGCAGCGCTGTGAGTGGTGCGACAAGCAGATTTTACGATGTGGTACGGGTGGGGAATTGACCGTCATGGCGGCCCCCGGTAGCGGGACGCTGGCGGGCAACGCCCACCAGGAGACGTTCCGTATGCTTGCAGCGGGCGAGGGAGCCGACATATCCACTTGTATTAACAGGCAGGAATCCCGGCGTGTGCTGGACCGCAATTTCCCCGGTAAACCCCATTTAGCTTATTGGACATTAGAGTACGAAGAAGCGGAAGACGTGAGCAAGCATGTGGACAATATCACGCGCCTGGCCGCTGCGGGATATATTACGGACGAGGAAGAAGTGAGCGAGGTGTCCAGCTATACCGTCACTTACCGAGCACCACAGCCGACTCCGGATCAGCCCTCCTTCCCCTTGCTGACCAACCGCCGCGGAAACTGGCAACACATCCCCGCACAGATTGAGCAGACCAAGAACAACGCCCCCCTGACAGCACAGGAAATGAAGCTGCTGGAAAAGCTGCTCAACGCACAGCCGAACCCGTCCATGATCCGGGATGATGCTCGAAAGCTGGAAACGGCCATGAAACGCGCCGCAGGGCTGGATGTGGTCAACGGCCCGCAAAACGGCGGAAACACCCCGGCAGACCCCCGGCAAAACGCAAATTCACCCCAAAACGGGGATAACGAAAACCTGCTGGCCAACTACGGCACCAGCGAAGGGGCCAAGAAGGGCTGGGACAAACGGGGCCGCGGGCAGCATGAGGCCATCGGCCAAGCCGGGACGGCCAAAAGCCTGGGGCTGGAAAAACTCTCCGAACTGAAGCCTGATCCGGCCAGCAGCCACAGCCACACCGGGCGGGCACGAAAAGCCCTGACGCGGGGATTTTCCGCCCGGTCCGTGGACGGGCAAGACATTAAATTCACGCAGTCCGTCCTGAATCACTGGGAAAACACGGTGCCGCCGAAGACCCCGGAAGAGCAAACCCGCAGATTACGGCGCTTGTCGGAAGCCGTCAGGGCCGTGAAAGACCCGCACGAGGTATGGGAATCCCACAACGGCCAGAAAACCTACCTGCGCGTGTACAAGGATGACTCCGGAAAATTTGCCATGAGCGGATTTGTCGCCGGGAAGGACGGGCAAGTGAGAAGCTTTTTCCATAGCCGCCGCCTGAACGGAGCCGAAAAAATGAGAAAGGGAACCCTGAAATACAAGAGATAAGTACGGACGGGAGGGCCATCTCCCCGCACGGGCTAACGCGTCCTTAACGGATGGCCCCCAGGCCGCGCATCACCGTAGCAATAACATAACCAACACACACGGAATGTCAACAAGGATTAAAACCATCACATTAGAGGATTTGCAGCCCTGGGAAAACCCGGGGGACGGCTGGTATCATATTGAGCGGTGGGGGGAACACCCCCAGGTAAGCCTGGATGGCAAGCAGTATGTCCAGGTCATCGACGACGATGCCGTGTGGGCCATCGTCGAAGCGGGAGTGCCGGAGGAAGGAATCCTGGTGGACGTGGAGCATGTGTCTGTCACCGGGGTACGGGACACCCGGGCCTATGGCTGGGTGAAAGAGCTTGCCGCACTACCAACGGAAGAAGGGCTGCAACTGTGCGCCCGAATCGAATGGACTCCGCTGGGGCGGCCCCTGGTCAAAGACCGCATCTATAAACATTTTTCGACTGTGTACAGCGTGGAGCTGTGCTCGGACCTGGGCGGCGGACGCATCCGCCCCCTGCAACTCGTCGGGCTGGCCCTAACCAACCAGCCCAACAACCCCGGCCAGCGCCCGATCACCAACAGTCAGGCCGCGCCGACCAACGACAACACAAACCAAACAGACAACATGGAAGAATTGAAAAAAATCGCCGCCAAGCTGGGCCTGCCGGAAGACGCCACGCTTGAACAAGTGGAAGCCGCCATCGACGCACTGATGGCCGCGGAACAAGAAGCCGCGGAAGCGGAAGCGGAAACGCTGCTCAACAGCGAAGAACTGAAGGACCTGCCCGATGAGGCACGGAAAGACCTGAAGGACGAACTGCTGACCAATCGCGACCTGGGTATTAAGATGATCAATCTGCTGATCAACCGCAAGGGCGGCGGTGCACCTCCCGCCACTGCTCCGAGATATGCCCGCCCCGGATTCCGTCCGGCGACGAAGGCTACCAAGGGAACCGTGAGCATGGATGCGGAACGCGGCAGGTTGCTAACCAACACGGCTAAAGAAATCCAGGCACAGGAACGCAACGCCGGGCGCACCTGCTCGTTTTGGAAGGCGAAAAACATGGCTAAATCCCGCCTGGGGCAGAAGTAAGCCGCACCAGCTATTAACTTTTAACCAGTAAACAACATGGCAATTATCCATCAACAGGCCGTCATGAGGGCGGAAAGTGGCGAAGACCTCCGCAAATGCGAAGGCTGCTTCATTAAAAAAGACGCATCGGGCAAGCTGTTCTTGTGTGGTGAATCCGACATCCCCCTGGGCGTGGTCCACGTCGGCGGAGACGAAGGAGAAGACACGGATTACATCCTGCCTGCCCATCAGGGCATCGTGGGGGTGCGGTTGAGCGCATCCCCCGGCAGCGTGGAAGAGGGAACCAGGCTTGTCCTGGACGACGGAGGCACCGCCAAGGCCGGAGATACCGGAACCCTGGTGGCCGTGGCCTGCGAGCCGGGAACCGGGGAGCAGCTCCTGGAATCCTACTTGACCCTCCCGACCGTGCTGGCGTCTTCTGCCGGAGCCTGACGCACGCAACAACCAACAACAAGCAATAGATACTAACATTATATGTTTCAAAATGCAGCAAGTTATAACGGGTATTTAACCGAGCTGTGCCAGGCCGCTTATGCGGACGAGGCGGACAGCATCAGTCGCAAATTGTTTCCCACTGTGGGGGTGAAAACCGCCGTGGGGAGTTACAAGAAGCGGGACATCGACAACGCATTCCGAGTGTATAAAACGGCCCTTTCACGGGGCAATAGCCCCACGCGGATCGATACCAACGCCACGGACGACTTTTACAACTGCAAGCCCCACGCATTGGAGGTCGGCAGTTGGAAATTCGACATGGAACAGGACGGCGGAGGGGATGATGAACGGGAAAGCAACCTTCAGGATTTGATCAGCTCCCAGCTGGTCACGAGGGAAGTTGAAGCCGTCACCATCTGGAAAGCCGGGGTGCCTGTCACGGCTGGAAGCGGCAACTGGACCAGTACCGCCGGACAGAAAGCCAACATCGTCCAGGAGCTGGACAATATGGCCCTGACGATCCAGGCGGCCATCGGGCGCAAGCCGACGCATTTGATCCTGGGGCTGAAAGCCTGGGTGATCATGAAGAATCATCCGTTCTTCCTTAATCGCCTTCAGGGGTTGGAACTGACTGCCAGCCTGGACATCCTGAAGAACATGCTGGTGTTCCCGGACATTGACGTGTCCCTGGCATCCATGCCCTACCAGCCCGCAGCACGCGGGAAGTCCGGCAAGATGCAGGGCATTATGGGATCGGACATTTTCATGTTCTACTCCCAGGACGCACCGACGCGCAACGACATGTCAGCAGCCAAGGACTTTACGCTGGAACCTTCCGGCCCGGAAATCCTGTCTGAAGAACGGACGCTGGAAGTGGTGGACATGATGTACTGGTCCACCCACCGGAAAGTGACCAATCCGGCAGCCGCGGCCCGACTGGAAGTGGCGTAACCGGATGACCGATTGACGAGCATGGTTCCGGGGGCGCAACTCCGCCCCCGGAACTTACCAGAAAGAAAAAACCATGTGGACGCCACTGACTGAAACCATCCTGAACCAGGTGCTGAACGCCGGAGAACTGGCGAGCGTGACGCGCGACCGCGCCCAGGTGCAGCCCGATCCCATCCCCGGAATACTCGCTGAAACGGCAGCCACGATCCGGAGCCGCATTGCCTCCGGAGGCCGCACCAAGCTACAGGGAGGCCCTGATTGCATTCCCGCGGAGCTGATGGCGGAAGCCGGGGCGATTGTGCGTTACCGCGTCCTTGCCCGGTTTGCCCTGGCCATGACGGAAGAGCGGATCGCAGAATGGAAGCACGCCAATGACGTGCTGCGGGAGCTGTCCAGCGGCAGCTATGTGATTGCGGATGACGCCAGCGGCAAGACCCCCAGCCCGCACTATTCCGGCAGGCCGCCCCGCTGGGGCATGAGCCGTCACGGAGGAGTTATGTGATTTCCTGCGGAAATCACATGCAGAGTTGAATGTTAAGAGTTGAGAGTTGAACTAGTATGCCGAGCGCCGAGGAAACACTGATGGAAAAGCGGCTGATGCCGACCAATCTGAATTCCGCTCAACTGGAACAAATGGGCACGGAATTCACGGAGAGGGCTATCTTTTCCGCGGGCTGCAACCATCTTCAGACCGTCCAGGCGATCCGGAACGGTTCCCGAAAAATTTTGAATGGCGAATGGCTGAATGCTTCCGCCCGCGAGTTTTTGCAGGCGGTACTTAAATTTTACAATTATGAGGCCCCGGAGGATGCCGAGGGGACGATCCGGGACATGACGACACCCGGACGCCAGAATTTGATTTTCGACCAGACCGTGAGCCAGGCCAGGAACTACGCCTGGAAGGAAAACCTGCTGGCCGACGACAGGCCCCATGCCTGGCAGCTGGTGCGGGTGGGAGACCGGAAAGAGCCGCGGGACTGGGACACACGCTGGAAAGAAGCGTATGCGCAGCTTTCCCCCGCGGAGCGGCTGGGCGTGGATGCCGAGGGAAAGCGTGCCCTGGTGAATAGCCGGATATGGCAGCTGCTGTCCCGGTGGGGCACGGGCTACCCGCCTTTTGATTTTAATTCCGGTATGGGGGTTAAATCCGTATCGGCGGACGGTTTGCAGGATGCGGCGGCAGCCGGGCAGGAAGATTTCAGCAGAGCCGAAGCGAGCATGAAAGGAGTGGATCAGGATTTGCGCGACTGGATCAGCCGGAATCTGGATGTCCGTGTAAGTATCCAGGGGGATAAAGCGATCATGGAAGGAGGCCGGGCATGATCAGTTTACAGGTTCACCTGGATATGTCCGTTGCCCTGGCCAGGATGGTCACGCCGGAGGATTTGCAGGAGATGACCCGGCACGCCGGGGACGATTTGCGGGATTTGCTCAAAAATCATTTTATCGACCGCTCCCAGCAGACCGGATCGCGGAACTACTGGGCCGGAGCGGCGGAGGCTACGGAAAGCCACATGGAGGGCCGGACGGCCCGCGTGACGGTGAGCCATACGGGGGTGCGCCTGCACCTGCTGGGCGGCACGGTCCGGGCGACTGGCCGCATCTCTCCCGTGACGGGCCGCCCCACCAAAAGCCTGCTTGTCCCCGGGCCGGATTCTCCGCTCCGCAAGCGGCGGATCACGCTGGCCGAGGCCGGAATTCCCCAGGAGGAAATCATGGTCTTGTACAGCGTCAAAAGCCGATTGCCCTACCTGGCCCGAGTCCAGGAGCGCAAGCGCATGTACAAGGGCCAACGGCAGAAAGTGACGCCGCTGGGGCTGCTCCTTAAATCCGTAACGCACGACCCCGACCGCACCGTGCTGCCGTCGGATCAGGAATTGACCGACACGGTGAAAACCTCCGCCGTGGACACCCTGGCACAACGAATTTCCAACCGAACGAAACGATGAATGATGATCTACCGGACGGCCCCGAATACGTGTTTGCCCAGGCGGTGATCGACCGCCTGGCCGGAAAAAAAGAACTGGCCAATTACGTGATGCCCGTCCCGTTTGACAAGGGGGACCAGGTGAACAACCTTGCCCTGGCCGTGGCGCAGTATGATGCGGCCATTGCGGTCATGCCCCAGGCACCCCAGCCGCCGCCCTGGAAGGGAGTAGACGCGCCGGACCCCGGCGTGGTTGTCGCCACGGCGGCCATCCTGGTCATGATGACCGGGCAAGTGGGGGCTGTCCCCACGATCCGCCGCCTTTCCGCCCTGACCGCCGCCGTGCTGCGGCGGCTGCGCAAATGGTCCCCGCACGATTGCGAGCTGGCCGGGACAGCCCCCTGGGTGGCGGAGATTACGGCATTGAGTACAGAGGAAGTGCCGGAACTGATTAACGTGGACGGCAGAGTGATTTTTCTCTCGATACGAGAAACCCTGAACCCATAGCAACAACATGGCAAAAACAGAAAAAGAACAGACGGCCCCGGCATCAGCCGCGGGGGAAGCAGGCACCAGTGAACAGGCCAAGCCGCAACTGGTGAAGGTGCGTGTCACCAAGACGGGCACCAATATCAGCGGCATGACCTACCTGGCCGGGGTTGTGGTGAACGTAACGCCCGACCAGGCCGAGGCGATTGAAAAATCAAAAGCCGGCGCCCAGGTATTTTGACAGCCAGGAAACGTAACTATTAACCATTAACTTTTAACTATTAACTAAAACAAGCACATGACATACGAAAAAAGATTTGTAGATAACCTGATCGGCGGCATGATCATCCGCATCGCAAAATTCGGTGAAACCGTCACCGCAGGAAACACGGTGGGAGAAGGGGCCAAGCCCGACGCCCCCACCCCGGAAAAACCCGGTCCGTGGCTGACCCTGGGTAAAATCAAGACGGCCACGTCTGAACGGCAAAAGAAGACGGCAACGGTGGAAGGCGTGAACGACGCGGGATTTTACGAGATGCGCGACTTGTCGATCGCCCAGCAATCCAAGATCAAATTCACAACGCAGGAGGTGACGCCGGAAGCCATTCAGCTGGCGTTCGGCGTGGCGGACAGCCTGGAAGACGACAAGGCGGCTACGCCGTTTTCATCTTCCGGCAACGTCCGCTGCTGGGTGTACGGAGAACTGCGAAATTCCGGCAACAACGCCGAAAAGCTGGCCGAGTTCTGCGTGATGGGGGATTTATCCCTCACCAACTCCCCGAATTTCGCCTCCGATCCAGTGACGTGTGAATTCGAACTCTCCATCAAGAATTCCCCCCTGGCTACGTTCACGAGCCTGGCGCTGGCCAAGCTGGCGACAGAATAAACCCATCCAGGAGCCGCCCGGCTGGGGCGGCTCCGCTTCCCCCTTCCTTTTCGATCATGATTATTTACATTGACACGCAAACCCTGGCCCTGACCACGGAGGGGAGCGTCCCCTTGACCGACATGGCCCTGGTGCGTGGTGACAAGATACCCCTCCGCATCGTGCTGACGGACGGCCCCGGCCAGCCCGCGGATTCCGACGAGGCGCCCGTGCTGGCCGTGAAAAAATCCCTGGGGGACGATGCCCTGGTGCTGGCTGCCACGGGTTTGGAACGGGTGGAGGATGCCCTGGGAACTGCCTATGTCGGGAGCCTGTCCGTCAACACGACGCAACTGGCCGATGCCATGGAGGGCCGGGACCGGATTGACCTGGTGGGCGAGGTGGTGCTGGTAGCTCCGGACGGGGCACAGCGCACGTCCCGCCTGATCCGGGTGACGGTCCGGGCCGACCTGCTGGCCGGGGACTATGCGCCCCCGGATGATGTGCTGGCCGACTGGTCCACCCTGGTGGCCGAGGCCCTGGCCGCACAACTGCCGGACGCCTTGCGGAATGCAGGCATGAACGTGGCTCCGGCCACCGGATCGTCCGTCCTGTCCACGGGCGCGGCAGAAACGCCGACCACGATGGCCTGCTACGCCATGGAGTGGGGCGACGAGCTGCTGGCCGGACAAGTTCCCGATCATGGCCGCCTGAAGAGTGTGAACATGACTTATTCCGGGACGTCCGCGTCCGGCTCGTACTGGCTGCGCATCTGGCGGCTGGTGGCTGATGCCTATGTGGTGGCGGGTGTATCATCCCCGGCGCCGTTGCCCGGCAATAACGATCCGATCACCTGGCGGTTTGTCCCTGGGGTGCCTCTATCCAGGGGAGACAAGATCATCATGGAGGTCTGCGCCGGGCAGGATGCGGACCACTTGACTACTCACTCCATGGGAGTTCACGGCGTGATGACCCCGGCCAAGGATGGGAGGGGCAGAGCCGACCAGGTATCCCACCCCGTCGTGATCGTTCAATATGACGTGGCGCCCCGGATGACCGCAACCGTGGACTATGACGATGGGGTGAGCGTGGGCGGCGTGGAGGTGGCCACCGTGACGCAGGTTCATACCCTGGGCAGTGACGTGCGGACCGCATCGGCCAATTCCCAGGCGGCGGCACAATCGGCAGCTGCCGCCCGTGACGAGGCCCAGGCAGCAGTGGCGGGACTGTCCATCACCGTGGGCACGGTCACGACCGGAGGCCCCGGCACCCAGGCAGCCGCCACCCTGACGCCCGGCAGCACGCCGGGATCGTGGCAGATGGACATGACCATACCGCGCGGGGACGTGGGGGCCGTGGACGTGGCGCAGCCCTACGTCTGGCAACAGCCGCAGACCTATGACGCCATGATCAGTGCCAACGGCGGCATCAATATCCCGCTGGCTGTTGGGGCTCCGACGGACACGATGGGCATCAACCGGGCTTACGCCCTCGGAATGGCCCACACGGTTATGATGCACCAAGCTCGCACCTATTGGCTCACGTCCTCATGCACGGCTACCAACGGTGTGACGATCAACCATGTGGTTCCCGGCTGTTACTGTGAGGCACGGCTGGGGGTCAATCAGCACACATCCCTGACGATGTGCACGACGGGTGTGGTTGGAGGTTCAAACTACAGCAAAAATTTGGGGTATTCTCTTCCGATCCGCGTCAGCGGGGCAGGTGTTGGATATTGGACCAAAGTGTCTATGATCATAGGCAGTGGGGGGGAGTGGACAGAGTATCCTGATGCAGGGCGGGATGATTACCGATTCAGGCCCGTGGCCGGGGCCGCTCCTGATATTGCCCGCCTGGTTGACGTGACAATATATTACAATGACGGCTACAAGGCCCGCGTGCGTGAGCTAATTGGCATCGGCAATCCTCGTCAGTATATCGTACGTACGACGGAGTCCGCTATTAATTACAACAGCAATACAGGCTTGGCGTCCGCGGCCTATCGATTGGTGATATCCCAGTCCGAGCTATCTTACACCGACGCCCTGGCCGCCAGTGTGTGGCTGATAATAGGAGGGGCGGCAATTGACACGGTTATCAAGCTGGCGGACATCAGGGGGTGGGATACCTACCACACATCCTACGCGCCAACCTTATACTTGGATGTGCAGGTTGGCGAATACGGCGGAATTATCCAGATGGAGTCTCCGACGATTCTCAATGGCATCGGCAATAACACTTACTTGCGTTATGGACTGGAACCTTACCAGCGCAGCTGGATTACCACGGAGACAGAAGAACCTTACACGGAACCCGAACAACCAACAGCATAAATTATCATGATTGACGCATACATACATTTCATCTTTCCGCATCCCGGCGACTGGGACAAATTTACGATGGCCGCCGTGTACCGGGATGCGGCGGGATACGTCCGGACCGACTACTATACCCAGGACACGTTGCCCGCTGGCCAGGCCCCGGCGCTGGCGGATGTTGTGGCCGCCCTGGTAGGGTTGGGCGAGCCGTGGCAGGCATCCCAGGGTTGGGCGTATCTGGATCAGGTCCGGGGGAGTGCTCCGGGGGACATCATCCCCGTTATCATCCTGGATGTGGAGGCCATCAATGCCCAGGGCGGACGCCGGACGTTCACGCGGGCGGACTACCCTTCCTTTATCATTTCTGTTCCTTCTGCCGTGGAGTTCTTCAATCACTTTACAACTGCCCAGCTCAACTCTTAACTCTCAACCTTACACCCTGTACAAATGGTCTACGAGTCCACAGATACGGTGATTTTCCGCCCGGACGGCCTGGATGCGGTCACGCTGTGCAAGCCCCGGGATATTATGGTGGCTCCGGTGGATGTCACGGCATCCGTCCAGGTGCAGCGGGACGGCGTGCTGGGCAGTGCCTGGATGCTTCAGCGGGCACGGGGCAACGCCCTGATGCAGCTGTCTTGCACGGTGGCGCATCCTTTCCCGACGACGGCGGCTGCCCGGGCCTGGGGCCTGGATGTCCAGGAGATGTTCACGCTACACCCGCTGGGGCGCATTACCTGGTTAACCTGCTATTTCCAGGGCCGCCCCCAGCGCGTGAGGGAGTACACCGCCACCGTGGACCCTCCCCACCCGTTCCCCCTGACCAGTGACCACTGGTACGGATTTGACGATGCCAGGGGGACGGCCTGGCAGGCGGTAGAATTCAAATTTGCCCTGACCGGAGATATTAACTGATGATGAACAACAATATTGATATATCCATGACGCTTGGCACCCGGGCGGACATGAGCGGGATTAACCAGGTGCGCAAGGGGGTGGATGACCTTTCCACGGCGGCCAAGGGGCTGCCGCGGGAACTCATTTCCGGCGGCGTGGGAACCGTGGCGGATGCCCGGACTTTCTCCGGGGCCTCCTCCCCCGGCAAGATGACCATACAAGTGGAGGGCCTGGACAAGCTTTCCGGAACGATCGCCCGGGCGGAAGGAGTGGCAGCCAGCGGCCTGTCCTCCCAGGGGCGGACGGACAAGGCCCTGGCAGACATGCAGGCCGGGATTGCCCGGGTGGCGGATGCCGTGGACATGGTGGCCCGCGGGGTTGCTTCCCCGGATCGTCCCCACCCTCCTTCTCCCGTGTCCGGGAGCGGGAATGAATGGATGATGGCGCGGCTGGACCAGATTGCCGCGCTACTGGCCAGGATGGACGCCACGCTGGCCAAGAGCCTGGCCGCATCCACCAAACCGGAGGGGACGCTGGACCAGGTGAAGAAAGGCATGGATGAATTGTCCCGGGCGGTCAAGACGTCTCCGGTATTTGGCTCCGGCGGCGTAGGGGGGCAGACGGGCGCCGTGCCCGCGTATCCGGAGGACAAGGCGGCAGCGCCTAATGACTGGGCCGTGAGGATTGACGGGCTGGAAGCGCTGGGCGCAACGGTCCAGGGCGCGGACAAGACGGTGGGTAGTGCTGCCGATGCCGTCAAGCAGCAGTCCGGATGGCTACAGCGCAGCATTGACGCTCTCTCTAAATTCCCCGGCCAGGTCCAGACCTGGGCGGGAGGCAAAATGCAGGAGTGGCGGAAATTCAACGGAGGATTGCAAAACGCCACCAACGTTCTCAACCTGGGCAAGCAGGCGTGGAACCTGGGACAGTCTGCCGGGGCCGCGCTGAATGATGCGTTTGGCCTGGGGGCGAAAAAAGTTTCCGCGCAGCTTGCGAACGTGTTGGCAAAAGGAAAGGCGAAGGTGGAAGCCTGGCAGGCGGGAATGAGTGCCGAACTGGGGCGCATGAACCAGGAGGCCGCCCTGAAGAAGGAGAATGCTCTGGTCAAGCAGATCAATGACGCCTACGACGCCAGAAAAAGAACGATCGAAGCCTTGGATGAAAAGGCAGCCCGGAACCTGGAAATGCAGGCCCAGTTGTTACAGATCGAAAACGAGAAGAACCGGAGCATCATCAGGCAAAAACAAATCCGCGGAGAAATGACGGAGAGCCAGGCCCGGGACGCCCTGGCGGCCATCGACGCCAAAGACGCCGGGGAACGGCGGGCAATCGAACGGCAGCAGGCGGAAAATGCCGTGAAAAAAGCCGAAGCCCTGGCCGAAGCCAAGGCGGAGCAAATCAGGCGCATGCAGGCCCTTTCCCAGTCCAGCCCGGCAGCGGCGGGAGTGCAGAATTTAGACACGAAGAAATTTTATGGACAAGCCGACGCTTACAAAAATGCGGAAGCGGCCCTGAAGCAATGGCAGGAACTGGCCACCCGGCAAAAAAAGCTGAAGAAGGAAATTGCATCCGCGCCTGGGGAAATGGCGAAGGCAGCCATGCTGGGCGGCGTAGGCGTGCCGCTGGTGGCCGGGCTGAAACAGAAGAAAACCCAGGACGAGGAAAACCTGAAGGACATACAGGCCCGCATGGATGCCATGCGGAAGGATGCCAGGATGCCGGGGGCCACCAACGGAGATATGATCGCCCGCCTGGCCATGGAGAAGCAGCAGCAGGAAGCCGCCCTGAACAAGATGATGGAAAACATCCGGAATACGGGGCTACTGGGCGACGTGCGCGGCAAGTCCGGGGATGCCTTGTATGTAGCTTATGCGGATGCGTTAAAAGTCGCCAGAGATGTAATCAAAAATAGGACAGCATCTTTGGCTGATTTATTCAAAGAGCAGGAATCTCTGGATGAAGCTGTGACGACGGCCAAGGAACGGCTGAATAATGTCCTGACTGTGCAAGGCGTCCAGGTTCAGGCGGATTCCGCCGTACAGGCGGAGACGAAAAAAACGGATGCCTGGCAGGATAACCAGCGGCGCGACTCTACTGTTTCCCGGACGGCGGCGGATTCTCTTTCCAAAGCCGCAGAAGCGCGCAAGAAAGAACTGGATGCCAATAAAAAAGCCATGGACACCGCCGCGGAAGTGATGAATGCCAGCGTGGATTCCTTCACGAATTTTGCGGCCAAGTACGCCGAAGGGGGCGAAAAGGCCCAGGAGCGCGTCACCAAGTTCCTGGACACGGTTGGCCGCCTCCGGAATAAGGACCGGAAGCTATGGGACAAGCGGGACGTGGATGATTCCAAGTGGACGGAAAAATTCCTGGAAGCCCTGAAAAAGAAGTTCGGGAACGACTACAACACGGAGGCTGATCAAGGGATGGTGAAGGCTGCCGAACAAGCCTGGAAGTCCATGAATGAAATTCTGGACCGAAAGAAGAAACAGGAAGGGCAGGAGCAGAAAATAAAGGAACTGGAAGAAGCAGCCAGGAAGGCGGCCAACCTGGCCGAAGACATCCAGGGCAAAAGTACCGCCGCCATGGAATTGACGGAATGGATGCGGAAATACCGGGAAGGAGCCGTCCAGAAAGCGGGAGACCTGGCCGGAAGTTCCGACTACGAAATTTTGTATCAGGTGGAGGACGTTGTGCGCAAGGCACTACAGGACGGCAAACTGGACAAGGGAGAAAAAAACCAGCTGGGGGAACAACTAAAAGTTCTCCTGGCAAACGACCACGGCCAGGATGAAACGCCCGCCATCCACCAGATGGTGGAGCTGGTGAAGGAAATATTAGGCAGGTATTCCCGGACCCAGGAGACCAACCGACAACTGGTTGGACAAATCGCCGACCTGAAGAGCCGCCTGGACAAAATTGACTCCCAGAGAAGTTATGGACATTAAGACGATTGAGCTGACGCATTACGTTTCTCCGGGCTGTGCCTGGCAATGGAAGAATTTCAGTCCGGCCCAGGTATCGTTTCAGATGGGCCGGGATATGATGGATGCGGCCCCCTTCAATTACAGGGAGCGCGTGCGGGTTACGTGGGACGGGGTGACGGTCCTGGAGGGCACCGTGCGCAAGTGTGATGCCGCCTTGTCCGCGTCCAGCTACGTGTGGCAGGTTCTAATTTGCGACAACTGGCAGCCGATGGAAGGCACGACGTTTTTCGGTTCCGGAGACGGGGCCGGGCGCATCAGTTTTTCTTTTGCCAGTTATTCCGGCATCCCTTCAGGTTCGGCTGAAAAACGGCGCATCAAGATTGCGGCAGCCCTCCGGACGGTCCTGGCCAACGCCCGGACGCATGGGGCACTGGTGACGGATTACGTGGTGGATGTCGATGAATCGGCATGGATATGGGACACGGAGGTGGCTTGCGACAAGCACGCATCCCTTCTCCGTAAATTTTTAAGTTCCCGGCCCGGCATGGTGGCTTGGTTTGATTATTCCGGACCGGCTCCCGTGCTGCACATTGCGGACGGGGACCGCCTGGACCCGGTGACGCTGGACCGGATCACGCACAGACTCTCAAAAATACAGATGACAGAGCGGGCGGACCTGGTTCCCCCTGCCGTGGGGGTGGTGATGACGCGGGGCAAGTACACAACCTACTCGCTGGTTCACCCAGCCGGAGCGGACCTCCATCAGGAAGGCTGCACGATCGTTCAACTGGCAGACCCCCGGGATGGGGCCGTGGATGAAGATGGCGAAGAAGAAGGCGTGGACAGTTCCACGTACAATTACGCCAAGCCGGAAGTGATGGTACTTGGCGAGAAAATGCCGACCGGGCCGGAAGACGCCCGAGAATGGTGGACTAAAAAAATCCCGGAACTGGCCAAAGTGCCCGGAGCCGTTTTTGGTGTGATTCAGCGGGAAACCCCAGCCGTCCAGGGGCAGGATGCAGCCAACTACAGCACGGAGGCTACCAAGTATGAGCTTGTTTTTGGTTCCCTGTCCGAGTCCTGTATGGCGATTAAGTGGTGCGAGGTTATTTTTAAACAGTATGTCTATATAGATACGCCGCCCAAAAAGGGCTTCGAGTTGATTTTTCCCCACAAGAAAACCGTCACCGTGAACGGGGAAAAGGTGACGAGATATTACAACTGGCTGACTTGGCGGGGAATCACGACCAATGTTCGCAAGCGATATTATAAGGTTGACCGCCAGGGCACCATTGGCCCGGAGGACGGTTCTGCATTTCCTCCGCCTTCCGGAGGAGGCGGAAGCAGTGAACAGCCCTGGCCGAATTATCGGCCAGTCCTCGAATCTTACTACCAGATGACCCGCACTGCCCCCTGGGCCGGGAGTGTTGAGGCCCTGACGGCCATCCGCCCGGATTTGCTGCTGGGGCGGCGGCTTTCTATCACGGGAGGTAATCCGGCCTGGGCGGCCATGCTGACCGTGATCCAGGGCGTGACCGTAGATTTATTTTCCGGTAATACGGATGTTTCCACAGGCGTTCCCGATCATTTAAGTCTTCAGAGCATGATCGATCGCCAGCAGCAACTTTATAATGACCAAGCCGCCATGGACGCCCGGGAAAGCCAGGAGCAGCAAGTAGAAGACCAAAAGACAGAATTGACCTATGACCCCAATGCCAGGATCAGCCCCAAGGCCCCGACCGTTGGCCCGCGCGGCGAGGTGATTTGGACGGCCACACCGAAGGAGCCGAACGACTACGGATTCCGCGTCCAGCTTGAATACAATGAGAACGGCCAAAAAACTGGAGCCACTATCACGCCCGGGAAGATCCTATTGAATGGCCGTGTACTGGGGGATGCCCCGGCAAGCAAGGATTTGCCGATGATGGAGGGCGAGGTCTGGCTTAACTTGCTGCTGAATGAATCCGAGACGATCACGGGCATGGCCGTCATTTCTTCTGCGGGGACGGTGGACCCTCTAATGTTGCTCAATGCAGACGGCAACAGACCGTCCAGGACATTTTATTATTCCTTCCCTCTGGCCGTCATCAAGGGGGACGAGGTGACCCAGTACGCCATGGGAACTATTCAGCTGCCCGTGGCGGGCGGGACGTATTATCCCTGGGGACCGTAGTTTTTACTATTGTATATAGAGATGATCAGAATTCACATATTCACGTATAAGGACGACGCCCCTGAAGCCGTGGCGGCGGCCAGGTGCGCCCGGATGGCTTGCCCGTCTGCCCTGGTGCGGGTGCTGGATGATAGCCATGCCCCGGTGGCTGCCGGGACGGTGGAGGCCCTGGAAGCAATGGGAGCCGTTTATGAACAGACTTCCTGGATGCGCGGGGGAAATTTGCGCGGCCCCGGCGCCATTGTGGGGGTTCTGCGTTCCATGGCTGACGCCGCCGCCCCCGACGACATCCTGGTTAAACTGGATTCCGACACGGCGCTATTAGATGGGGACTGGCTGCACTGGATGACGGATCATCCGGAGTGCCTGTGGTACTCTTCAGGGGACGATCACCATTTAACCTATGGATGCTGCTATGCCGTGCGCGCCCATGTGGCGGTTCATTTGGCCGACGTTCTTCAGGAGCGCCACTTACCGGATTCCGCTCCTGAAGATTTAACGTATGCCCTGACCATGATTGAAGAGTATGGGCGGGAGGTTTGCCGAATAGAAGCGCCCTGGCGGCGCGGGGAAACGGAGAATTCCCGGTGGTCCTGCTGGTGCTGGCACAGTGCTGCGGCTTCCCCTGATTTATACGCCCGGATGTTCCGGGTGGTGACAACGGGCAATCCAAGGCCCTGCGGGGTGCCGCGTTATCGTAGGGCGGAGGTAATGCACCAATTATGCGCCGCCAAAATAAGGCTGGCAGCAGGGGACGGAAATGGCCCCGGGGAAGATACGGATTCACCTTCCTTGCGGTGAGTTTTTTATAGCAAATTCGGAGATAAAAGTCACGAGAATTCACCCGTTTTCAGGCGTTTTTTTAACCCCTTTTCAGGCTTCCGGATAGGGGCTTTTTTCAAGCCGCAAGCGCGAAATATCGCAACAACCTGTCCCGCATATCGCAACTATCTTGCGCCGTTACAGCTTCTACATTCAAGGTTGACCTTCCATCAGTATTTTTTGGCCATTCTTTCAAATACTCTTGGCCACTTAGAAGGTGCCACTTAATATTTTTTACGTTCTGGGCATTTTGCCCCTCGACAAGCTTGCCTGATAATATCAACTTGAATCTTTCTCCAATTCCGACCTCTTTTCTTTCATAAGCCTTTTCTTCATCCCGGTGAATATTCAGGACGAATTCCGCAGAAGGCTGTTCTGTTTTTGTTATAATCTTCAACAAAGAATCATTCCAGCATTCCTCCTCATCTTCTGCATGAAGAGGAACATTGATACAGAGCACGCACAGCAGAAATATCATCCCATATTCCCACAATTTTTGAATTGCTGATGAACCAAGAAAATATTTCATATTCTTTATTATTATTTAATTTTCTAATTTTTCAATAAAAATTTTCCTAACTCCATAATACACAGCCGCGCCCCGGTTGACGTAGTCTTCCGGGTTTTGCGACAGGTCCACCCAGAAGATGAAGGAGCACCACGGGGAGGGTGGAACGAGGGGAGGAACCACAATTTCCCGAAAGCCGGCCTTTTTCTGTTCCAGAATCAGGCGGACGCGCTTTTCATGCTGCCGGAACAGAAGCAGGTGATCGTGAAGGGTGGAAAGAACGCATATTCCGGACAGCGCCAGAAAAACAGCCACAGTCATCCGCGGACGGGGCTCCGCGGCGGGAATGCCGTACCACACACGGAGAAGAGCCAAAACGCCAATGCCGAACAGCAGGGTGGCGGAGAACATGGCATGGTCCGCCGGAACGACGGCGGCGGCAAAGGAAAGAGCCATGGCATACGCCGTCAGAATGTATGCTGCCGCTGTTCCGATGAAAATTTTCCATGGCCGGAAGGCATTCCGGTTCCTGCGGAAGCTTCTCCACAGCATCCAGGCAGCCACCGCACCCAACAGCAGGGGAAGGACCAGGTATTCATGCATCCGGAGCAGGAGCGCGGGGACCGCTTCCCATCTGTCCCAAACGCCGGAGAGGGGTTCCGCGCAGCCGGGAGTGGCGGAGTGCATCCGCGCAGAGAGGCCGGGCGCAAGCAACATGCACAGAGAACCTGCTACCTGCGCCGCAACGCCCGCATAAAACCACAAGGGAAGTTTTTCCTTCCGGACCAGGCGGACGAAGACAAACAAGGCTCCCAGCAGAAGCCAGGTTCCCGGAATGTTGTTTTCATTAGTCATGCCTGCCAACAATCCCAGTACCACTACGCCAGCCCACTGCCCGAAACCCTTTTTAGCAGGCTTTCCTTTTTCCCCGTTTTCCCGATTTTCCAGCAATCCCCGGTACAGGCACAGGAAACCGAGCCAGAGGGCGGCTCCCCAGGAATAGTTGGTAGCGCCGGAGAGCCAGTAAATCGTGACGCCGGGCCGGGCCGTACAGGTGAAGAGCAGGAGAAGCGCCAATCCGAAGAGTCGCACGTCCGGCCAGGAACGGGGGTCCACCCTGCGCCCGGAGGCCAGATAGAACATCATCAGCGCGAGGCAGACCTGTACAAAGGGGTTGAGCAGAATGAAGAGCCATTTGCCCGCTGTCGCCACGGCAAAGGCCAGGTATTCCCCGATTCTGGGGTTCCAGCTCATGTAGGAGGCCACGCAGCGTTCCCAGACCAGGCTGAGGGAGAAACGGTGTTCCATGCCCGTCAAGGCGTGATGGTACGTGTCTGAGGTGAAGGGGCTCCACCAGCTAAGCAACGCCACATACAGCAGGGCGGCTGCAACCAGCGCCCAAAACCATACCATGGACGTACGGGGAGACGGCATCAGCTCGGGTCCGGTTTCTTCTTCCGCAGCGCCGGGGGCAGGTCCAGGTCTTCCCCGTCCAGAATGAGGGGGCGTACATGGGCAAAGAGTCCGTGTCCCGCGCGCTCTTCCTCTCCTTCTTCCGGGGGAGTTCCTTCTTCCAGTTCCTTGATGTCGGGAACCGGGTCCAATTCCTGTTCCGCATCCGCTCCGAGTTCCTGCGCTGCAGGCGCGGGTTCCGGGAACGTTTCCTCCACGTCCGGCACGGAGGGAACAGGCCTTACAGGCACCAGTTCCTCTTCCAGTTCATGGTCATCCCTTCTGACGGAGGGAATGGAAACGGGAGGTTCCGGCTCCGGACGCCGTTCCGGTTCGGGAACCACGGCGGGAGCCACAGGCTGAATGATGGTTTTCCCATCCCCGATGAAGGGTTCTTCCTCCGGCACAAGAACTGTCTGGAGCTCCGGTTCCCTACGGAAAACGGGAGCAGGAGAAATTTCCGGTTCATTCACGGGCACAACGCCCAGCACGGTCAGGGACAGGCGGTCTTCCGGCTGTTCCGCCACGGAAGCGCCGATATGGAGGCGCACGCCGCTCCCCAGGATTTCCGCCACTCCGCCAGCCAGCGCTTCCAGGCGTTTCAGGGTCAGGGAATTGCCGCCGCGCACCAGCACCAGAACATCGTCCACTTCCCCCAGCCGTTTTTCCAGGAAAAGGGGAGAGTGCCGGACCTGGTCCAGCATGTCCGCCGTGGAAACGTCCGCGGACGCTTCCCCTACGCCGAAGGAGCAAATTCCCTTCCCCGTTCCGGCCACGCGGAGCAGGTCATCCAGCCCTACGCGGAGCAGGCTTCCGGAAGAGTTGAGAAGGGAGGGCACGATGAGCACGGCGCGGGCAATGAGGGCATTGACCACGGAAAAGGCTTCCAACACTCCCTTGTCGGGATCAATCAGGCTTTCCATGGCGTCATTGTCAAACCGCAGCACCATGTCGGAATACAGGGCCAGCCGGGACAGCGCCTCGTCCGCCTGGGCGGCGCGGCGGTCTCCTTCAAACCGGAAGGGGCGGATGACGACGCTGACGACGTAGGAGCCCTGCTCCTTGGCCAGCCGCGCCACCTCCGGCGCCACGCCGGAGCCTGTTCCGCCTCCCAGCCCGGCGGCGAGGACGGTCAGCGCACTGCCTTCCAGAGCCCGGAGGATGGAGGATTCACTTTCACAGGCGGCCTGTGCCCCCACGGAGGCATCCCCGCCGGAGCCGAGCCCCCGGGTAAGCCTGGCCCCCAGATGGACCTTGCACGGAACGGCGGAGGCGTTCAGCAAACGGGCATCCAGATTCATGGCGCACACGGAAACCGCCTGCGGAGCCAGCAGCAGAACTTCCTCCATCACCTTGGCGCCTGCGGCTCCAATGCCGCACAGGCAGATTTTTCCGGATAGCCCGGACGGGTCCTGGGGAGAAAATTCCAGCATGGTTTTTAATTGGGGTAGAGATTGATCAGGAGTTCTTCCTGCCGAAGAGGCCCAGCACGCGCCCCAGCCAGCTCCGCTGCTGCGGCAGCTCGGCATCCAGAATCTGGGCATACCGTATCAGCCCGATGGCCGTACAGTAACGCGGGTCATCCAGATAGGAAGGCGCTCCGTTTTTGACCAGCGTGGGACGGCTGATCGCCACGCCGAACACGTGGGAGGCCAGTTCCCCCACGCCGCGCATCAGGCTGGCGCCCCCGCACAGGTAGACGCCGTGGCAGCGGTTGCCCTTGAAGGTGTCCTTGGGCAGGGAGGATTTGACCAGATTGAAGATTTCCAGCAGGCGGGAACGGATGATTTCATTCAGAACATTGCGTTCGATGGCGGCATCCTTCATGTTTCCTTCCCCGCGCACGCGCACCATTTCATTGGTCTTTCCGGAAAAGCTGTTGGCATCCCCCTCCGTTTTCTTGAGCAGTTCCGCCTGTGCCAGCGGAATGCCGGTCATCAGCGTGATGTCATTGGAAATGTGGTCGCCGCCCAGGGGCACGCATCCGGAGGCCACGAGCTGGCCGTCCAGGTAAAGAACGTAATCCGTAGTGCCCGCCCCCATGTCAATGAGGAGGGCTCCCGCCTGCTTGACCTGCCTGTTGAGCACGAACTGGGCCGTGGCAATCGGGGCGAAGACCACGTCCGCGATGTCCAGGGGAACTTCCCGCACACAGCGGAAGGAGTTGGTGATGCGGGATTTGATGCCGTGGATGATATGGCAGTCGATGTCCAGGGTCCTGCCGGTCAGCCCGGCGGGATTGGTCAGGTTTTCCTGCCCGTCCACGGAGAAAAGGCCGGGCACGCGGTGCAGGACGAATTGTTCCGGCCCCAGGGCGATGTCACGGGCGATTTCCGTCACCTCGTCCATGTGCTCCTGGGAAATGATGCTTTCATCCGGAGGCAGGCGGAAGGTTCCACGGTTGTTCTGCCCCACGATGTGGGCCCCGGTCACGGACAGGTAGACGGTCATGATGTCCACGTCCGCATGGTCCTGGGCCATGTTCCAGGCATCGTAAATGCACTGGATGACCTTGGAGGTGTCTTCAATCTCGCCGCGGACCACGCCCTCGCTAGGAACCTCACCCACGCCGATGATCGTCACGGTTGCGTCGGGCTTCACTTCGCCCACAACCATGCAAGTCTTGCTTGTCCCTATCTCAAGCCCTACGTGAATTTTTGTCTTAGCCATGAAAGTCAAGGAACTATCAACGTCCTCGCACCTGATAGCACATTACTTTCCATTGTTCAAGAAAGCCTGCGCGAACATACGCAAAAAACGCGGTTTTCCGTCGCGCAGGCCCGGATCAGAGACCCGTGGGGTGGCGCACCAGGAAGTTCCGGGCATTGCGGCCGTCCACCCTCCAGCGGGGGCCTTCGCCGCGGCGGCCGCTTCCGGTGGTGTCAAACCGGAGGCCGCAGATGACCATGAATACGTGCCCGTTCTTGGCATAGACGGAAATCCAGTCCCCGGCGCCTTTCTGCCCGTAGTTCAGGAACAGCTTGGAATGGCGGGTGGAAGTGAGCAGGCCGGCTTCCTTCAGTACAAAGGAGGTGCTGCCGGAGCAGTCATAGTGGGAGTCATAGTGTTTCCTGTGGCCGCCGCCCAGGCGGTAGGGCTTGTTGACCAGGGAATTGGCGGCCGCAATGGCGCGCTTGACCTGCGGGGGGGCATTCCTGGGGGGAATGGCCTTCCCGTTGTGCAGTACGGCCGTTTTTCCCGGTACAAAGTGGTAGGCGGGGAGCCGTGCCGGGGCTTCGACTTGTTGGGAGGTGGAGGAGCAGGAGGAGAGAAGAAGACCGGCCAAAAGAGCACCGGCCACGGAGAGAGTTTTGTGGACCGCAAATGTCATAAGAATTATAAACTGCGGAATTCCGGCCTCCTTGGCAAGAAAATAAATTTCCCCCGTCCACATTACATGGTAGACGGGGGAAAGAAATCAACAACATTTAGCCGTTGGAACGGGCGAAGGCGTCCTTCTCCACGGCAGCCCACAGGGAGTCCAGGGAGGCCTGGACCGCCGGCAGGGCTTTCTTCACCGGAGCGCCCGGTTTCCCGTGGCCGAAGAGGTAGTACTTGATCTTGGGTTCCGTTCCGGAGGGGCGCACCGCAAAGCTGCGGCCGTCCGCCATATCCACAAAGATCATTTTTTCCGCCGGAATGGGGTCGCCCTCCGCATCCACCATGTCACCCTTGGAGAAGTCCCGGATGCCGCTGACGGCCACGCCGTCCACTTCCGTGGGAGGATTGGAGGAATAGGAGGCGGAGAGGGCGGCGATTTTTGCCGCGCCGTCCGCGCCTTCCATGACCAGGGATTTGCCCATTTCCAGGTACACGCCGAATTGTTCAAAGAGTTCATGCAGCAGTTCCAGCAGGCTCTTGCCGACGCTTTCCGCATAGGCGGCCAGCTCCGCAAAGATGATGGCGGCGGAGTTGGCGTCCTTGTCGCGCACGAAGTCCTGGGCCAGGTAGCCGTAGCTTTCCTCCCCGCCGAAGACAAAGTAGCGGCTGTATTCCAGGCGCAGGGCGCGCGTCTGTTCCTCGCTCATCTTCCGGTAGCCTTCCCGCTTTTCCGCAGGAATGGCTTCTTCATATTTGCCGAGCTTCTGGGCGATGTACTTGAAGCCCGTGAGCACGTTGACCACTTCATAGCCGAAGTGGTGGCCGATGGCGTCCTGAAGGCCCGTCGTCACAAAGGTTTTCACCATCACGGCGCGGGAACGGTTGGAGTCATTGATGATGCCCAGCCCGGACATGCTCATGCAGCGGTACCACGCCAGCAGGGAGCCGATCTGGTTGCCGGTCAGCAGGTGCATTTTCCCATCTTCCCCACGAACGGCCACACCCATGCGGTCCGCGTCCGGGTCCGTGGCGATGACGATGTCCGCGCCGGAAGCGTCCGCCTGCTCAATGGCCAGGGCCAGGGCCGGCGGGTTTTCCGGGTTGGGAGAGGCCACCGTCGGGAAGCGGCCGTCCTGCACGTCCTGCGCCGCCACGGTCTGCACGTTGCAGCCCAGTTCCTTCAGCAGGGGAACGATGATATGGCCGCCCGTGCCGTGGAGGTTGGAGTAAACGATTTTGGCGCCGCCCTTGCTGAAGAGCTCCGGACGGAGCAGCACGGTTTTCAGGCGGTCCATGTAAACGCGGTCAAAGGAGGCGTCCAGCACGTGAAGGGTGCCGCGCCGGTCTTCCGGCAGCGGTTCATATTCCTCAGAGGTCAGGGAGTTCACTTCCTCAATCACGGCCTTGTCATGCGGAGGCACCAGTTGGGCGCCGTCGTTGAAATAGGCCTTGAAGCCGTTGTCGTGGGAGGGGTTGTGGCTGGCGGTCAGCACCACGCCGGAATCCGCATTGAGTTCACGGATGGCGAAGGAAACTTCAGGGGTGGCCCGGGGGCTGTCGAACAGGTAAATGTCACAGCCCAGGTCCGTGCCGATTTTCGCGCAGAATTCGGCGAAGTCACGGGAGAAGTGGCGCGTGTCATGGCCGATGACCAGCCGGGGCTTCCTGCCCGGGTCCGTGGCCTCCACATGCTTTTTCACGTAAATGATCAGGCCGCGCATCGCTCGCCCCACATTGAAGTAGTTCATGCAGGCGGTTCCCACGCAGGGATATTCCGGGCGGCCGTTCACGCCGCCGCTCCCCTGCTCCGCCCGGGTTACGATGCTGCCGATGGTGCGGCCGCGCAGCCCCCCCGTACCGAAGGCCAGGGTCTTGTAAAAACGGTCATTCAATTCCTGCCACTCCCCGGCGGCAGCCAGTTCCTCTACGGCCTCACGCGCTACGGGGGATTTGGTTCCGGCCAGCAGAAGGCGGATATTGGTCAGGGAAGACTCCAAAAGCTCCCCCTCTTTAACGGCATTCGTCAGGGATTCATCCAGTGTATTCATGCTGGCGGAATAGTACATCATGACCCTTGTTTGACAATAGCTCTTTCCACCATGGCCTGAGAAAAACCGCCATGTGCGCTCCGGCACGGGCGCGGGAAAAGCCTTCCGTCTCCGTCCCCCCCCTTTCACCTAGAGGGACTGGCGGTCATACAATTCCCGGTACAGCGGGCAGGAGGCATAAAGTTCCGCATGAGTGCCGTCCCCGATGATGCGGCCGCCCTCAAACACCAGAATGCGCGTCGCCACGCGGATGGAGCTGAAGCGGTGGGCTACGATGAGAGCCGTCCTTCCCTCCACCAGGCGGTCCAGCTCCTGCTGGATCTGGGCCTCGCTTTCCGCGTCCAGGGAGGCGGTGGCTTCATCCAGAATCAGGACGGGGGCGTCTTTCAGGAAGGCGCGGGCAATCGCCACGCGCTGGCGCTGGCCGCCGGACAGGCCGCTGCCTCCGTCGCCAAGCATGGTCTGGTAGCCGTCCGGCATCCCCATGATGAAGCCGTCTGCGGCGGCGGCGCGCGCCGCCGCCATCACTTCCTCATCCGTGGCGTCCTGCCGCCCCAGCCGGATGTTTTCCATGATGGTGCCGTGGAAGAGCACGGGATGCTGGGAAACGAAGGCAATGTTCTTGCGCACATCGTGCAGGGAGGCGTCTCTCACATCCACGCCGTCCATGCGCAGGGTGCCGGAACTGACGTCGTAAAATCTGGGCAGAAGGCTGGCAAACGTGGTTTTCCCGGCGCCGCTGGGGCCTACCAGGCCCACCACTTCCCCGGGGCTGATATGAACGTCAATGCCGTCCAGCACCTTGCGTGCGCCGTCGTAGGAGAAGGAAACGCCGTCATAGTCCAAACGCCCGGAGGCTCGCCCCAGGGGAACGGGATTGGCGGCTTCCGGCATGGTGTCCGGCTCCTTCAGCAGGTAGTTGATGCGTTCCAGGGAGGCATGCGCGCTTTTCAGGTTGGTCAGCGTCACGCCCAGGCGCTTGAGGGGGTCGTAACACATGAACAGGGCCGCGGCCAGGGCCGTGAAGTCAGCCTTGGTGATTCCCATTTCATGGCCCCTCACCAGCAGAATGCCCAGGCCCAGCGCCGTCACCATTTCCAGCACCGGCACCAGGAAGTGCCTGTACTTCACCGTTCTCAGATTGATCTTGAAGAAGCGTTGGATCAGCCCCAGGAAAAGCCCCACCTGCTGTTCCTGCATGCCGTAGGAACGGATTTCACGCTGGGCCGCCAGGTTTTCCTGGGCGGCGGCCGTGATATTGCCCAGCTCGTCCTGCGCCTGCTTGGCCTTCTTCATCACGCGGCGGCCAAAGAAGCGGATGGGCCATATCGCCAGCACAACCAGCCCCAGATTCATCAGCACCACCGCCGTGTTCGGGTCAACAAAGACCTTGTACACCAGGAAGGCGAGTGCGGTCAGCAGGGTAAGGGGCTGTTTGATGATGTCATTGGCCGCTATTACCAAGCCTCCCTGCACGTTGGCCGCGTCATTAATGAGGCGGCTGATCAGGTCCCCCCGTTTCTGGCGGTCAATGAAGGAGAGGGGCAGCGTTTGCAGTTTGGAAAAGGCATCCAGCCTGATTTCCTCCAGCACCTTCATGCTGACGATGCTGATCCAGTACACATTGAAGAACGTGCCTATGCCCCGGATGGCAAAAACCAGCGGCAGCAGGGAACATACGGCCACGAGCACAGCGGTGTGCATGTGCTCCGGGGCCACCAGATGGGCGATGATGTTCTGAAGCTCCGGGGGAATCTGCGTATTGTCAAACACCACCGGGAACACCTTGGCAATCATCAGCGGGAAGCCGAAACCGCTGGCGGCGGCGGCCAGCGCCCCGGCGGCCAGCGCGGCGATGAACAGCTTCATCACCGGCTTCAAATACCGCGCGTACTCAAAAAACTGTCTTAACATGAAGCGCCTCCTTCCTCTTCCGCAACCATCTGCTGCTTGTTGTAAAGTTCCCTGTACAGGGGGGAGGAGGCCATCAGCTCCTCATGCGTGCCATCCGCAATGACGCTCCCTTTTTCCAGAACCAGAATTCGGTCCGCCATCCGGATGGTGCTGAACCGGTGGGCAATGATGAAGGCCGTGCGTCCGGAAGCAAGCTTTTCAATCTCCTTCTGGATGAGTTCCTCGCTCTTCATGTCCAGGGAAGCCGTGGCTTCATCCAGCACCAGGATAGGCGCGTTTTTCAGAAAGGCCCTCGCCAGGGAAACGCGCTGCCGCTGGCCGCCGGAAAGCCCTTCCCCCATTTCTCCGATCATGCGGGAATAGCCTTCCCCCGTCTCATTGATGAAGCTGTCCACGGCGGACATGCGCCCGGCTTCCTCCACCTCCGCGTTGGAAGCGTCCGGACGGCCGATGCGGATATTGTCCGCCACGGATCCGCGGAACAGCACGGGATACTGGGAAACCAGCGCGATATGGGAAAGCAGGTCCTTCTTGGCCATCTCCCGCACGTCGATGCCGTCCACCTTCACGCTGCCGGAAAGTACGTCGTAAAAACGGCACAGCAAATTGATGAAGGTCGTTTTCCCGGCGCCGCTGGGGCCTACCAGGGCCACCACCTGGCCAGCCGGGATGCGGATGTCAATGTTCTTCATGACGGGGGCGTCCTGCTGGTAGCCGAAGCACACATTGCTGAACTCCACTTCCCCCTTCCAGGCTTCCGGACTCTTCGGGTTTTCCGGTTCCGGAACGTCGTCCGGAGCGTCCAGCACATGGTTGATGCGCTCCAGCCCGGCATTCAGGGTTTCCGCCTTGTTGTGGACCGCCCCCAGCTTCTTGACCGGTTCATAGCAAAGGTACATGGCCGTAGCCAGCGCGGCGAAGTCCCCCATGTTCATGCCGTTCATGTTGCCGACAAAGAGAGTGGCCGCCATGGCGATGGCGCTGACGAATTCAATCAAAGGCGTCAGCAGGCTCTGCCACCTGACCGCACTGATGGAAGCCTGGATGTAACGGTGAATCCTGTTCCTGAACAGACTTGTCTGCTGCTCTTCCAGTTCAAAGGCCCGGATGTCCCGCTGGGAGGAAAAGTTTTCCTGAAGCGTGGAGGAAAGATCCCCCTGGCTGGACTGCACCACGCGGGCGCGGGCGAGCATTTTCTTGCCGATATAGCGGATGGGAATCACGCAAACGCCCACCAGAAGCATGTTCGCCAGCAAAATAAGGAACTGCTGGCTGACGGAGGCCCTGTAAATCAGGAATCCCAGCGCGGCCAGGAGGGTCAGGGGCTGGATAATCAGGTCATTGGCAATCTGCACCAGGCCGCCCTGCAGGAACTGCGTGTCCTGCATCAGGCGGCTCAGCAGGTCTCCCTTCTGCTGACGGTCGTGAAAGGCCAGGGACAAATCCTGGTATTTTCTGTACACCTTGAGCCGCAGCGTTTCCAGCACGCCCAGCCCTATTTTGGAAAGCAGGTAGACATTGACGAAGGAGGAGAGGCCGCGCACCACCACTACCATCGGGAGCATGGCCGCCGTGGCCCACACCGTCACCCAGGGCAGGTTTTCCGGACTCACGTACCAAAGGAGCACGCGCTCCGCCCACGGGGGCAGCGGCTTCCCGTCAAAGATCACGGGAAACATTTCCTGCAAAATCACCGGTATGCCGAAGCCGCTGGAAACAGCGGCCACCATGCCGCCGATCACAGCCCACACCAGCGTGCCCTTATAAGGGAGAAGATATTCGCGCCATAATGCTACGGCACGCTGGATGGAGGATTCCTGCCCCTCTGTTGACTGTTTCCTCATAAGTAATTCCGGATTGATGCGCCCGGGAACGGACGGCGCGCAATCGGTGCAGATCATACCATGAAGACCGCGGATGACAAGCTCCTTGCGATAAAAACTCCTCAGGAAACGCCCGGAGGGAAAGCCGCCGGGCATCCCGGCTTGCCCGCCTCCCCGGAATGGTCTACCCTGCCGGCGCATGCTGAAGACAGGATTAATCCAGCCGGAGACCATCCCCGGCCATTTCCCCAGGAACCTCAGAACCATCGTGGAACTGTACCGTTCCTGCGTGGACGGCGGGGCGGAGCTCGTTCTTTGTCCGCCGCTGGCCCTCAGTGGCGCGCACACCGGGGAACTGGCCCTGCGCAGCGGTTTCCGGTCCCAGCACAAGGCGGCCCTGGCCTACCTGGCCCGGGAAATAGCGGACGTCCCCCTGCTGCTGGCAGCGGCGGACGCGGACGGCAGCCGCTTCCACATGCTCCGGAACGGCCTTTCCTTTCCACGGCAAGCCGTTATTTCCCCAGCCGCACACGGAACGGTGGCCGTTCCCGTTTTCGGCATCTGCCGGACGGCGGATGAAGCGGGTTTTTCCATCATTTCATGGCCGGAATCTTCCCCTGCCTCTTCTTCCGTACCCCGCCTCTTGCTCCGCACCCATTCCGGCGCGTGGCATGAAGGACTGCTGGAGCAGGATGAGGAGGAAGCCTGCCGGCTGGCGCGGGAAACAGGGCTGCCGGTCCTCACCGCCCGCCTGGCCGGGGGAGAAGGCCCGTTTCTGTTACCCGGCGCGTCTTCCGCATGGTCCGCCCACGGGATTCTCCTCAAACGGCTGCGTCTTTTTGAACGGGATTCCGCCGTCATTTCTCCGGAAAATTCCATGGAGGCGTCTTCTCCGCTTCCCGCTCCGGAAGAACAGCTCCGGCACGCCCTCCGGAAAGGCACGGCGGACTTCATCCTGAAAAGCGGGCATGGCGCCGCCTGCCTGAACCTGCTGGAAAGCTCCGCATCCCTCCTGCTGGCTCAACTGTTAAAAGAGGAACTGCCTTCCCTGCCCTTGACGGGCTTCATCCCCCGCCTCCCCGGCATTCCGGAACAGGACACTGCCCGGGCGCAAACCTGTGCGGACAAGCTGGGCATTCAGGCCCGGATGCTACCTCTCCCTGCAGATGCTGCGGCCGGAGGACCGGATGACCTGTTCACGGCCGCATGGCTCATGCGCCAATGGGCCCAGGAGGAAGGTGCCCTGCTGCTTTCCGCCCTGACCGGAACGGACATCATGACCGCTCCCCGCCTCCTTCCGCCGGCCCTGGCCGCTGACTTCATGCCGCTGGGGGATTTATATGAAACGGAACTGGCGGACCTGTTCCCCGGCTTCCTTTCTCCCGCGCCGGATGCGGCCATGCGCGACAGCCTCCTCATCCGTCTGCACCGCGCGCATGAATCCGCCACGCCGCTGGCAGGCCTCTTCCCGGAATCGGAGCTTGAAATCCGCCGCTGGCAGCGCCGGGCCCGCGCCTCCGAATGGATGCGCCGGAAACTGCCGCCGCGCCTCACGCTGCGCTCCATTCCCGGTGCACCGGAAACGCCTTACGTCCACCGGCTGACGGATTGACGCGGCGCGTTGCTTTTCTTCCCGTGGCGTACATTGCGCTTGCTCTTGAAGTGGAAGAAGTGATTAGTAGAAGCCATGCAATTCTATGTAGCCACCATGATCGGCCGCGCCGCTCTAAGGCTGGTTGACCGCCTGGGGTCAATCGGATTGCTGCTTTACCAAGTGGCCGCATGCATGTGGTCCGGCAAATTCCGGATGCGCGTTCTTGTGGAGCAAATTGCAAAAATCGGGGTGCAGTCCCAGCCGGTGGTCATCATCACCGGCGCGTTCACCGGAGCCGTGCTGGAAGCCCAGACCCTGTTCCAGCTCCAGACGGTGAGGATGGAAACCATGGGGGGCGCCGTCGTCGCCGTGGGCATGTTCCGGGAACTGGGGCCCGTCATTACCGGGCTGATGCTTGCGGGCCGCGTCGGGTCCGCCATGGCAGCGGAAATCGGGACCATGAAAGTCACGGAACAGGTAGACGCCCTTAACTCCATGAACGTGGACCCGGTGGACTACCTGGTGAAGCCCCGCATCCAGGCCATGCTCATTTCCATGCCTATCCTGATGATGGAAGCCGTGCTGGTGGGCATCGCCTCCGCCTACATCGTCAGTATCACCTCCTTTAACGTGGACCAGGCTTACTGGATGCACTTCATGAGCAAATTCGTCACCATGGGGGACATCACCGTGGCCCTGGTCAAAGCCCTGGTCTTCGGCCTCATCATCTCCACCATCTCCTGCCGGGAAGGCCTGAACACCACGAACGGAGCCGTTGGCGTCGGCAAATCCACCATGCAGGCCATGGTGTATGCCTCCGTGGCCCTGCTCATCGCCAACTTCATTCTGACCATGATTCTCAATTCCATCTTCCCCATGGGATTCATGAGATAACCCTTCCGCGCCGCCATGCAGCCATTCATCCGCGTCCACCAGCTCAAGCAAAGCTTCGGCACCCAGGAAGTGCTGAAAGGCGTGAGCTTTGACGTGGGAAAGGGAGAGCTGATGGCTCTGATCGGCGGGTCAGGGGCTGGAAAAAGCGTCATCCTGAAACATCTGGACGGCCTGATGGACCCGCTGGACGGCTATGTGGAAATAGACGGCAGGCGCATCAGCGGAGCGCCGGAAAAAATCAAGAAGCAAATCCGCGGTAAAATAGGCTTCATGTTCCAGCAGGGGGCACTCTTCGACTCCCTCAGCGTAGGGGAAAACGTCGCCTTCCCGCTGCGCGAGGAAGGAATCCGGAATGAAGAGGAGCTGGACGCGCGCATCTCCGCCGCCCTGGACTCCGTGGACCTGCTGGGGCAGCAGGAAAAAATGCCGGCAAGCCTCTCCGGAGGCATGATCAAGCGCGTAGCCGTAGCCAGGGCCATCGTCACCACGCCGGAATGCCTGCTGTATGACGAGCCCACCGCAGGCCTGGACCCCATTGTCACGGACAGCATCAGCTTCCTCATCCGGCAAATCTGCAAGGACAAGGGAATCACGACCGTCATCGTCTCCCATGACATGCCCAGCGTGATCCGCATTGCGGACAAAATCGTCTATCTCAGGAACGGGGAAGTTTACTGGACGGGAACCCCGGAGGAGCTGCTGCATTCCAGGGATGAAAACCTGCAAAGGTTCCTGTACGGGGATTCCGGGGAAGACTGGGCCTCCCTGACCGGCAGGCATGAAAACTTTCAACGGGTTCTGCTGGAACGGGCGGAACGTGAACGGAAACAATAACCATCTTACCACAGAGCCATGAAGCAGAAACTTAAGCCGGAAACCTGGGTGGGCATCTTCCTGATTGCCGGAATCCTGATGATCATCGGCGTCATCCTGGGGTTCGGCAACATCAAGACCTCCAAGGAGCAAACCTACCCCATCAACATCATTTTCAAGGACGCGGCGGGCCTCATCAAGGACTCCCAGCTCCGCCTGGGCGGCGTTACGGTGGGAAAGGTCACCAAGGCGCCCGAACTCCTGCCCTCCGGCAATGAAGTCATGCTGGAAGCCAGCATCCTGAGCGACGTGAAAATCCAGGAAGGCTCCGTCTTCCGCGTGGACATGCAGAACATCCTGGGAGACAAGTACATCGACATCGTTCCCCCGGCACGCCCCACGCACGAATACATCCCGCCCCATGCCACCATCATCGGGCAGCCTGAAAGCGATTTCAGCAAGATCAAGAACAACGCCGTGGGCGCCACGGAGGAAATACTGAAAATCCTCAAGCAGATTGAAAAAAATTCGGACAACATTGACGAGGCCATCCTCAACATCGGGGAAGCGGCCAAAGGGCTTGCCCAGACCACCAAGCTGATCAATGAAGGCATCCTGAGCCGGGAAAACCTCCGGCACCTCAACAGCGTGCTGGCTCAAATGAACAAAGCGGGCGAACAGCTCCCCGCGACGATGGCGGCCATGAAAGACACCGTCAGTGACGCCCGCAGAATCATCGCCGGAGCGGAAGAAAAGCTCAACAGCCTGGACCCCGCCATCAAGGAAATCCCCCCCACGCTGACCGCCCTGCGCAAGGCTTCCGAGCAAATCGCCTCCGTCACGGCGGACGCCCGGAAAAACCAGGGCTTCCTGGGGCTGCTCATGTACGATGCGCGCTTCCGCGCCAATGCCCAGGAATTCATCCGTAACCTGAGGGACTACGGAATTCTGCGGTACCGGAACCCGAACGAGCCCCAGGCCAAACCAGACCCCCGCGGCGGTTTTTCAGGAAGCCGCCGCTGAGGAACGCGCACAATTCCGGGTGAAGCCGCTTTACACACTTGCCAATAGAGGGAAGCGTGCTAAATAATTCCCAATGTGAGAGGCGAAAACATGTAAGCCGACATGTTTTTCAACAGGAACCAACCCTTAACACTCTAATCAACCATGCAAGACAACCAAACCGAACTTGAACCGACCGCAGCAGCAAACGACACCGCCTGCTCCTGCCCTTCCGCCCGCGAGCTTGCCGTAACCAGATTTCAACAGGCCAGGGCCTTCGCCGCGGCCAAAGTAAACCAAATCCGCAAGGCGGCTACGGAACAGGCCAGCACCATCCGTGACTACGCCCAGGAAAAAGGAGAAGTCATCCGTGACAAGGCCAAGAAGTTCCATGAAGCGGGCGAAGAATACGTGAAGGAAAAACCCACCCAGTCCGTGCTGATCGCCATGGGCGTGGGCCTTCTGATCGGCATGCTCATCCGCCGCCGTTAACCCTCATTCCGCGCCATGCGCATCAAGCGCATGGCGCCCTCACCCCTTCAAACCGAGCCATGGGACTGATTGACAAACTCAAACGCACCTTCGTCGCCCCCATTGTGGAGGAAAAGGAAGAAGGAGCGGCCATGGTCCGGTCCCTCCGGGAAACCGGAGCGGCGGCGCTTGACCATGTGGAAGCCCTGGCCGCGCTGCTCAAGCTGGAACTGGAGGAAGCGTCCAAAAGGCTGGGCAGGAAAATGGCCCTGCTCCTGCTGGCCGCCTTTATGGCCATCTTCGGCTATCTGTTCCTGTGGTGCTTCCTGACCATGGTCATGGCCCACTTCTGGGGAATCATTGCCGGACTTGCCGTAACCACCGGCATTCATCTGGTGGCGGCTGCCGTGGCGCTCATCCTTTTCAGCCGAACCCATGTAACGCCCATCGCCCCGGCGACGGCGGAAGAACTTAAAACGGATTTATCATGTCTGCAAATGGCTCTCAAGAAAAGCTCGCACTCCTGATGCGGGTGGCTTCCTCCCGGCTGGATATCGTCAATGAGACGGATACCCTGGTCCAGAAGACGCAGCAGCAGGCCGACCACTTCCGGAAGCTGAAAAAAAAGGCCATGTCCCTGCCTGTGATCGGCTCCATTGTCGGCACGGTGGGAGGCATTCTGCTCATCCGCATGTTTACGGGGAAAAAAAGCCATCCGGCGCCCCCGCGTCCGCATGTTTCCGGAAGCTGGATCAATTCCCCTATCTTCCGTTTCATCATTGAAATCCTGGTAACCCTCGCCTTCCCGTCCCTGAAAAAAATGGGCTTCGACCTGGCAGGCAAGAAATTCTTCAACCTGTTCAAGTAACAGGATTTTCCGGTCGATGCGGCGCAGCCTTTTCAAGCCGTTGCTTTAAAAAAGAACTCAGGAATTCCGCTGTTGCGGGAGAAATGTCTTCATATCCTTGCGGCGTCAGATGCGCGCCGTTCCGGGAATATCGTCCCCCCTGCAGGACAACTCTTCATGCAGACGGCCGCGATACCTCATAAAATAACGACCTGCCGCCAAAGAAAACAACGCCCCTTTGTTCATACGTACCTCGCCAGGCTGGACAGGCATTTCGGCATGGTCCATGCGGCGATATTGGAATGAAACAGGAGACCAGGGCATGCCTGACCCCAAAAAGGCATCGGCAGCTCAATTCCCCTTTCCAGCGCTTTCCGCCATGAACAATTCCTGCCAAAAATAACAGGGCGCAATCAGGAAAAAAGCTACCTGGCCATGAAAGGGAGGCCCCAATATAGGAAGACGACCATCATGGCGGAAACATGGCCTTCCCAGTCATCGCGGCGGCGGGGAATTTGGAAATGTTCCGTCCGTGTCCCCGTTCGGAGGAACAGGAAAAATTGATGAAGAAAGTCATTTAAAACAATATCCCGACCTTTCCCCCGGAGGCAAAAATGCAACCGCGCCATAGACTTGTCCTCAATGCCGCCATTTCACATTTAACCATGAAAACAGCAGCGGGATTGCTGTCGGCTCTTTCCGCCATGCCAAACGTATGCCTCTGCCGGGAAAGTCCGTGAAAAACCGCGATTCCTCAGGGTCCGGTTCCCGAAACGGCAGAAAAACATAAATGCTCTTTCCCGCTCCCGGAAATAAACTTTTGCGAGCCTTCCTCAAGGCTTCTCTCCAAAAATCCTCCCCCGCCACGGGACGGCACAGGGCCGCCTGCACAGAAATCATTTCCCAAACATTTTTTGCTGGTCAAAAAAGCCCCGTTTTCGTTAGTATGTAGCTTTATCAGTTTGCTGCATTCACAACATGAGCGAATACATTTTGCCCCACGTCGACGGATATCTTAAGCTTGGACAGGACTTTGACTGTTCCGATATCCACCTTGCCGTCAACAGCCGCCCCACCTGGCGCCGGTTCGGCCAGCTTCTCCCCATCTGGGAGGAAGCGCCCAATCTCACGCCCCAGGACACGGAAGTTCTGGCGAGGGGCTTTCTGGAAGACCCGGAATGGAACCGCCTTCAATTAAAGGGGGACGTGGACTTTGCCTATGCCAACGACTTCGGACGCTACCGCGCTTCCGTGGTCAAGCAGCGCCTGGGCTATGACATCTGCTTCCGCATCATCAACACGCGGGTGCGCACCATGGAGGAAATCGGCCTGCCGACGGAATACGTGGTGCCCCTCACCCGCTACACCAACGGCCTCATTCTGGTGACGGGCTCCGTGGGTTCCGGTAAATCCACCACCCTGGCCTCCATCGTGGACTTCATCAACCAGGACCGCCACGACCACATCATCACGCTTGAAGACCCCATCGAATACCTGATTCCCTCCAAAAACTGCCACGTCAACCAGCGTGAAGTGCACAAGCACACGGAATCCTTCGCGCGCGCCCTCCGCGGGGCCCTCCGTGAAGACCCGGACGTCATCATGGTAGGTGAAATGCGCGACCTGGAAACCATCTCCCTGGCGCTCACGGCGGCTGAAACCGGCCACCTGGTGCTCGGCACCCTGCACACGGGGTCCGCAGCCCGCACGGTGGACCGCGTGCTGGACGTCTTCCCGGTGGAGCAGCGCGACCAGATCCGCATCATGGTCAGTGAATCCCTGCGCGGCATCATCTCCCAGCAGCTCGTTCCCAGGGCGGACGGCAACGGCCGCGCCCTGGCCATTGAAATGCTGGTCAATACACCCGCCATCGCCAACTGCATCCGCGAAGGAAAGACATTCATGATTCCCGGCTGCATCCAGACCGGGAAGGCCCAGGGCATGATCCTGATGGACGACTCCCTCCGGGCGCTGCACCAGGCGGGTCTCATCACCACGGAAGACTGCATCTTCCGCGCGGAAGACAAAACCATCATGAAATCCTTCCTGGGAATCAAGTAACCTTTAACTTTGACACACTCCTGTTATGGCTGTTATCGACCAATACTTCAAATACCTCGTAGAAGCGGGCGGCTCCGACCTTCACCTCAGCGAAGGCCAGCCTCCGAAAATCCGCGTCAACGGGACCATCTCCGCCATCTCCGACGAAAACCTGGAAGGCCAGTCGTTCAAAAACCTTCTCGCGGAAATATGCGACTCCCAGGCCTTCCAGAAATACCTGGAAGAAGGGGATCTGGACTTCGCCTATGAAATGGATGAAACCTCCCGTTTCCGCTGCAACTACTTCAGGCAGCAGCACGGCCTGGGAGCCGTCTTCCGTCTCATTCCCACAAAAATCGCCACGCTGGAAGAACTGGGCGTGCCCACGGTCGTCAAGGAATTCGCCCACATGAGATCAGGGCTGGTGCTGGTCACGGGTCCCACGGGCTCCGGTAAATCCACCACCCTGGCCGCCATCATTGACTACATCAACAGCAACCAGGCGCGGCACATCATCACAGTGGAGGAACCTATCGAATTCGTTCACCCCAATAAAAAATCCATCGTCACCCAGAGGGAAGTGCCCCTCCAGACACCCTCCTTCGCAGACGGCCTGCGGGCTTCCCTCCGTGAAGACTCCGACATCGTGCTGGTGGGTGAAATGCGCGACCTGGAAACCATCTCCCTAGCGCTCACGGCGGCTGAAACCGGCCTTCTGGTATTCGGCACCCTGCACACGAACAACGCCAGCAAAACCATTGACCGTATCATTGACGTATTCCCGTCCGACCAGCAGTCCCAGGTACGCACCATGCTTGCGGGCTCCCTCCGCGGCGTCGTGGCGCAGCTCCTGATGAAGCGCAGCGACAAGCCGGGACGCGTAGCCGTCAATGAAATCCTCTTTGCCACGCCCGCCGTGGCGGCCATCATCCGTGAAGGCGCCACGCAGAAAATCCCTGACGTCATCGTCGGCGGAAAGGCCATGGGCATGCAATTCATGGATGACGCCATCTGGCAAAAACTCCAGCAGGGCGTCGTCTCTCCGGAGGAAGCCTACATGAAGTGCATTGAAAAGAAGAGGTTCCGCAACTTCCTTCCCCCGGAATCCGTCCGTCTGGCAGACTCCGGCGGTGGAAACTAGGCTCTTTGTCCCTTCCCTGTCCCTCCCATGTCCCCCACTGGAAAATTCACGTTCAAGCTCGTGATCTATGGAGCATTCCTGCTCTATCTGGTGGGGGATTTGTTTCTCTGGCACGGCTTCCTGGCCGGCAGGATGGACGCCTACCTGAAACCGATGCCGGGACCGCCCGGAGACAACTCCGCCCGGATTGCGGAAGTTTACGGCGAACCCGTCACCGCCAACCAGCTCTCCCGGAGGGTTGCGGAACTCCGGCTCCTGCGCCAGCCTCCCGTGCTGGACATGGACGGAGGCATCAGGCTCACCCATGAACTGGACGTAGCCGGAGACCTGGCTCCGCGGGCTAGGTACGATCTGATCGGCTCCTCCCTCCTGCGCCTGAAAACCAGCGTCAACGACCTTCAGCTTCCCAACCGCAATGCGGAAGCCGCGCGCGCCGCGGAACAAATCCGTTCCCGCTTTGACGGGAACACGGAACAATACCTGAAAACCCTGCATGACCAGAAATTCACGCAGCAGCAATTCCAGGAAAAAATAGCGGCGCGGCTCAAGCAGACGGAACAGCTCTACCGGGCGACCGCCCAGGCGGCAGAGCCGTCCGACGAAGACCTGAAAACCTATTATGATTTGATCCGGGACCAGCTTAAAACCCCTGACCTCCGGAAAACCAGGCACATCTTCCTGGCTACCCTTCACAAGGATGAAACCCAGGTCAAACAGGCGGCGGAAACGCTGCTGGCGCGCCTGCAAGGCGGGGAAACCTTCTCCCGGCTTGCCAGGGAATTCAGTGAGGACGAGCGCTCCGCGCCCGCAGGCGGGGAACTTGGCTGGGTCAGCCCCGCCCGCGCACGGGAAACTCTGGGCCTGGAGCTGGCAAACGTTCCCGACAACAAGCCGGTGCTTCTTAAAAGCCGGTGGGGATGGCACCTTGTGGAAGCCTCCCCCCTCAAAAAAGGAAGTATCCCTTCCTACGAAGAAGCGCTTCCGGCCCTGAGGAATGCAGCCCAAAGCCTCAGAAAAGCGCAGGCCGTGGGGCTGTACATGGAGGGCCTTTTTGAAGAAGCCCACCTCAGGAGCCGCATTAAAAACAAGCCGGACCGCTGATGCTCCAGTTCCAATGAGCGCCCCTTCCTCCTTCATTACAGGCATCTCATTAATCCGCATCATCCTCTGCCTGATGATCTGCGCCTTCCACTGGGCGCGCTGGTCGCCCGTTGCGGGCTCCGTGGGCGTGGACTGGTTCATCGTCCTCTCCGGATTCCTGATGACGTTCACCCTGAAAGAAAATTCGTTCAGTCCGCCCTCCTTCTACATCTCCAAATTTGCGCGGCTGTGGCCGCTCCTGTTCACGGCCATCCTCCTGTCCAGCCTGGTCTCCTACAAGGAGCAATTCCAGCTGGACAACCTGCTCGGCGTCCTGCTGGTTTCCTTCGGCGGCAATCAATTCATGAACCTGCACACGGGAGACAATTATGCCTTATGGTACATGAAGCTGGAAATCCTCTTCGTCCTTATCTTCCCTCTCGTGGCCTATGGAAGGAAACGCCTTCCCCTGCTGCTGGCGCTGGGCCTTGTAACCGCTGTCGCCTGCACGTTCCTGGAACCCGTCGCACGCCTTTACTTCTTCCCGCCCTACCGTTTATGGCAATTTCTCGCCGGCTGCTGCGCGGCACGGCTCTATAAAAAACACGAACGCTTCTTCCGGTGGAGCCCGGCTGTGTTCTCCTTCGGGGTGCTCTACCTTCTCTACCAGACCTTCACCGGCGCCTTGTGGGGCTCCGGCGGGAAAGTTGCCTCCCTGGCCTTCCTCCTTCCCGACACGCTGATTGCCGTGCTGACCATCGCCAGCGCGTGCTCACTTGCAAAATCCCCTCAGCCGCCGGCTGTTAAAATTCCAGCGGTGCTCATCCATTTGACCAACCGGGCCAGCCTCCTGACCTATGCCGTCTTCCTGCTGCATGTTCCCCTCCTGCAATTCATGCAGTACATCTGGCCGCAGGACCGATACGGAACCCGTCCCATCCTCTTCTGGATATGCGCTGCGCTCCTGTTGATTGCCGTGGGAGCCGCCATGCATTACGGCATTGAACAACCATGCGGAAAATGGCTTTCCTCCCGCTTGAAACGTGCCTTTGCCAGAGTCCGGAACATCAAATTCACCGCTCTTTGAACTGCCGTCCGCTTTCCACGGGAATACAGGCATTCCTTTTCCCGGTTCCCGTATTGCGCCGTCTCCCGGCTCTTTCCGGAAAAATGAATCTCTCCCCCTGCGGCAGACTTCCGCCGGACAGGAAACGGCGGCATGCGGAAAAGGAACACGAAATCTTCCATCTTATTTGCGTTGCCTGACGAATTCCTCTTGCTTTCAGGCGGCGGATGGAATAGATTCCCCCCGGTATTTTCCACGGGGTATTAGCTCAGTTGGTAGAGCGTCTCGTTCGCAATGAGAAGGTCAGGGGTTCGAATCCCCTATACTCCACCATCCATCTCTCTTTCCCGCCATTGTCTTTTATGCGGGAATCACGGGCAGCCCTATGAATGGTAATTTATTTAAAATTGTACTGATTTCAGTAGTTGCCATTCTCCTAGCCATCATAGGCGGCGTCATGTCGGCGGATGGAGACCCCTTTTCCATCGCCCTGGCTGTTTCCCCCTTCCTCCTGGCCGTCCTTTTCCTGATGAAGGAAAAGGTATGGTACCTGTGGATATGGCTTCCCCTGCTCTTCCTGCCCATACCGGAACTAAAGGACTACGCGCCCCTCTTCGCCTACGGCATTACCATTCCCTTCTACTTGTGGAATGCCATGCTCAAGCGTTCAACCCTGACATGGAATGCCGCCCCTCTCCTGGACGCTGTCATTCTCGTGCTGTTCATGCATGTGGGCTACGTCTTCCTGAGCCACCCCTTCGGCCTGGGCCTGAATGTGCTGGAAGACTACTACGGGGGCAAGGGATACGTCCTCTTCCTTCAGGCGCTCCTTGCCTATCTTTGCCTCTCCTCCCTGAAAACCACCAGCAATGAACTGGGAAAGGTGCTTCAATGGGCCGTTTTTCTGACCATTATCTTCACGCTGGTCTCAACCGCCCAGGGCATCCTTTCACCGAATTCTGCCGGAGCGAACCCGGCGGCGGCCGCAGTCTCGGCAAGCGCCGCCTCCGAAGACACGCGGCAATCGACCTTCCTCCAAATTTCCCTATTGGCGGTTCAACTACTCATCATCAACTACTCCGTATGGCAGATGATCAAACGTCCCTGGTGGGGCGCCCTTCTTGTCCTTGGAACCATCGGAGTCCTGTTTAGCGGATTCCGCTCCTTTATTGCGCAGCTTCTGCTCCTGTTTTTCACAATATCTCTGATCTACAAAAGATGGTTCTTCTGCATCCTGGTTCCCATCTTCGGAATGCTTTTGCTTCTGCTCCTCTCCTCCTCAGGAATGCTCCATTCCTTTCCTTACGGTATCCAGCGCACACTTTCAGCCCTTCCTTTCCTGGATGTCAGCATGCAAGCCAGAGTAAACGCGGAAGCGTCCATGACCTGGCGCTTTGAAATGTGGGAATGGGCTCTGGACGACCGCGAACACTTCATTCAGGACAAGGTATTCGGAGACGGCTTTTCACGGGATATCAGCATCGTGAAAGCCAACATCTATGAGGAAGCCTACAACCTCAGCCAGGACCAGTCATCCTTTGCCTGGAACGGGCTATGGCACAGCGGCCCCATTTCCACCATTCAAACGCTCGGCTACGTGGGGCTTTCCCTGTACCTCATCCTGTCCGTCATCGGCATGACCTATGCATGGATCGTCAGCAGAATCTACCGCAACCACAAATACAAGCTGGGCATTCTTTACGTTTCAACCGTCTACTTCATCAAGCCGCTCACCTTTCTGCGGATCTTCGGGGATAGTACCACCATCTCCATGGACATCATCTCCCTGGCCATCATCAAGGTACTCTTCTCCTGCGCCAAAAAGGAAGGCCTGTACATATCCCTCCACGTCCGCAAGGAATACATGCCGCTCATTATCCGGAAGACGGAGGCAAAACCGCAGCCTGCCGCCGCGCCCGCCATTTCCGCCTGACCGTTCCGCCCCTACTCCGGAAAAACGGGCGCATCTGATGCTTGAGGCTGGACTAATTCAAGGGGAGTTGCTACCTTTCGATGCGTTTCCTCTTCTCATGGCAGCAGACTCTCCTCATCATATCATCGGCCTCATCCCGTCACGCTGGGGGTCCTCCAGATTTCCGGGCAAGCCGCTTCACCTCATTGCAGGAAAACCGCTTGTCCAGCACGTATGGGAACGCGTTTCCCGCTGCTCCCGCCTTGACGACATCGCCATCGCCACGGACGACCAGCGCATCTTCGACACCGCCGTGGCCTTTGGCGCCAAGGCGATCATGACCTCTCCGGACCATCCCAGCGGCAGCGACCGCCTGGCGGAAGCGGTGCAAGCCTTCCCCTCCGCCACTCATGTGGTCAATATCCAGGGAGACGAACCCCTCATTGACCCGGCCCTGATTGACAGGCTGGCGGACGCGCTGGTTTCTGACGGGGCCCTGTCCATGGCTACCGTGGCCTGCCCCATCAGCGCGCAGGAAGACCTGGACAACCCGAACATCGTCAAAGTGGTCCTGGCCGGCAACGGCGACGCCCTGTACTTCTCCCGTTCCGTCATTCCCTATGCCCGCCATCCCCGCGTCACCCCCCCGCTGCGCCATCTGGGCATTTACGCCTACCGCCGGGACTTCCTTGAAAACTACGTGCGCTGGGAACCCACCCCCCTGGAACAAACGGAATCCCTGGAACAACTGCGCGCACTGGAAAACGGCGCCAGAATCAGAGTCATTCTGACGGACCATGTCAGCGTGGGCGTAGACACGCCGGAACAGGCGGCCCAGGTGGAACAAATCTTATTAAACATACATTAAGAACCATAATCATGAAATACATCTTCGTCACAGGTGGTGTTGTCTCCTCTCTCGGCAAAGGACTGGCGGCGGCATCCATCGGTACTCTGCTGGAACGCTGCGGTCTCAAGGTCACCCTTCAAAAATTCGACCCCTACTTGAATGTAGACCCCGGCACGATGAGCCCGTTCCAGCACGGGGAAGTGTACGTCTTGAACGACGGGGCGGAAACGGATCTGGACCTGGGCCATTATGAACGCTTCGTCCATTGCAACCTCTCCCGTCTTAACAACCTTACTTCCGGCCAGGTCTTTGAAAGCGTGCTGCATAAGGAACGCCGGGGAGACTATCTGGGTAAAACGGTTCAATACATTCCGCACGTCACGGATGAAATCAAAAACCGCCTTTATGAAGTCACGGAACAATCGGACGTGGACATCATCATCACGGAAATCGGCGGCACGGTAGGGGACATGGAAGGCCACATCTTCCTGGAAGCCCTGCGCCAGTTCGCGCTGGAAGTGGGCCGCGACAATGTCTGCTTCATCCACGTCACCCTGCTCCCCTACATCAAGGCCGCCGGGGAAATGAAAACGAAGCCCACCCAGCAATCCGTCGCCAAGCTCCGGGAAATCGGTATTCAGCCGGACGTGATCATCTGCCGGACGGAATACGATATGAGCGAAGACGAAAGGAGGAAAATCGCCATGTTCTGCAACGTGGAAGCCAAAAATGTCATCGCCTTCCGCGACGTTAAAAACACCATTTACGAATGTCCTCTGGACCTCAGCCAGGACAAAATAGACCGCATCGTCACCAAGCGCCTGGGGCTGGACGTTCCCGCTCCCAACCTGGCGGACTGGCAGCGTTACGTGGGGCGTGTCATCAGCCCAAGCCACTCCGTAAGGATTGCCGTAGTCGGCAAATACATCGCCCTTCAGGACGCTTACAAATCCATCTATGAATCCTTCACTCATGCCGGTGCTGAAAATGACACTCGCGTGGAAATCCTCCGGATAGACGCGGAAGAAATTGAAGAAAAAGGCGCGGATGCCCTGATAGGTTCCGTGGACGGCATTCTGGTGCCGGGCGGCTTTGGAGACCGCGGCATTGAAGGAAAAATACAAACAGTGGAATATGCGCGCACCAAGGGCATCCCGTTCCTGGGCATCTGCCTGGGCATGCAGGTAGCCGTCATTGAATACGCACGCCACATCTGCGGCATGGACGATGCCAACTCCACGGAATTCGACCAGAAATCCACCCACCCCGTCATCAGCCTTCAGGAAGAGCAGAAAGGAATCAAAGCCATGGGGGCCACCATGCGCCTGGGCTCCTATAAAGCCCTGATCCAGCCCGGAACGCTGGCGCACAAGCTGTACGGCAAGGACAGCGTCACGGAACGCCACCGCCACCGTTACGAATTCAACCCGGCCTACCGTGAAGAACTGGAAAACGCAGGCATGGTCATCAGCGCCGTTAATGATGAACACGGCCTGGTGGAAGTCGTGGAACTTCCCTCCCATCCCTTCTTCATCGCCTGCCAGTACCATCCGGAATTCCAGTCCGCACCCAACCGGGCTCATCCGCTCTTCTCCGGTCTGGTTTCAGCCGCGCTGGAACACAAGAGCCGCTCCTGACCCTTCACCAAGCCCGGGGCCTTTTCCGGAAACCCTGTTCCGGAAAAGGCCTTCTCTTTCCAGGCATGTTCACGGACCTCCTTGTCATCGTCGTCTACTTTCTGGCTATCTTCTGCATTGGCATCTATGCGGGACGCAGGCAGAACTCCCTGACGGACTATGCCCTGGGCAACCGCTCCCTGCCCTGGTGGGCCATTCTGGCCTCCATCCTGGCGGCGGAAATCAGCGCGGCCACCTTTCTGGGGGCTCCGGGGGAAGGCTACCATACCCGCAACTTCACGTACGCCCAGCTCTGCATCGGCACTATCCTGGGCCGCATCATCGTCGGCAAGCTCTTCCTCAAACCCTACTATGACTACAAGGTGGTCTCCATCTATGAATACCTGGAAAAAAGATTCGGGCTCCTGACGCGCCGCACGGCCTCCATGGTCTTCCTAGTCAGCCGGGTGCTCGCCAGTGGAACAAGGCTTTACTTTGCAGGCATTCTGCTGGTCATTGCCTACCAATTCATGACGGACACCACGGCGGACGCCAACCAAATTGTCCTGCTTTACATTGCCGCGCTGGTCGTCATCTCCATCGCCACCACTATTTACACAGCCATCGGCGGCTTGAAAGCCGTCGTCTGGACGGATGTCCTCCAGGCCGTCGTGCTGGGCGTCTCCATGCTCTCCGCCCTGTGGGTTCTCTTCTCCCACATTCCCGGAGGGTGGAACTCCATCTCAGCCGCCATGAACGGAGGGGACGACTGGAAATTCTTCTCGTGGGGCACCAAGGAAGGCCTGGACTTCCTCCAGCAATGCGCCCATGTCCTGGGTCAGGAATACACGGTATGGGCAGCCTTCCTGGGAGCGACCTTCATCACCATGGCTACACACGGCACGGACCAGGACATGGTGCAGCGGATGCTGGCCGCAAAAAGCAGCAAGGCGGGAACGCGGGCAGTCATCGTATCCGGGCTGCTGGACTTCCCCATCGTCATCGTCTTCCTCTTCACGGGCATTCTTCTCTACGTCTTCTACCAGTACAATCCGGCGTCCCTCCCCGCAGACACGCCGCAGCTCCATGTCTTCCCCTACTTCATCATCCATGAACTGCCCAACGGCATCCGGGGGCTGCTGATCGCCGGGCTCCTGGCAACCGCCATGGGTTCCCTGTCCACCGCTCTCAACTCCCTGGCAACCACCGCCACCAAGGACTGGTACCAGGGAGTATTCAAACCGGAAGCCACGGAACGTCAGCTCCTCCGGTGCGTGCGCTGGGGAACGGCCGGCTTCTCCCTGCTGCTCATCCTCGTTGGTTCCATCACGGCGTGGTACGTGGTGCACCACCCGGAAGTCCGCATCATTCAAATCGCCCTGGGCATCTTCGGCTACACCTACGGCTCGCTGCTTGGCATCTTCCTGCTCGGGATGCTGACGCGCACCAGAGGAAACGATTCAGGAAACATCATTGCCATGGCGGCAGGCTTCCTGGTCATTGCCTTGCTGACCGAACTCATCCCCCTGCCCGCCGACTGGAGGCAATATATTCCGGAAATAGCCTTTCCATGGCGCGTAACCATCGGCACCCTGGTCACCTTTGCCGTCGGCTTCGGTTTCAGGAGCCGCCACATCTCCGCACGCTGAACGGCATCCGCCGTTACCCGGCTTGCGTTCCGGCTTTCCCCTATTAAGGAAACTTGAAACCTTATTGCAGTTTCAGGACATCCCGTTATCCATTCGACGCCTCATTCTTCTGAAAGGCATGTTGACCACCACTCCTTTGCCCATAAAAAATGCATTCTCCAGCAGCGCTCTTCCCGTTTACCGGAACAGAAAAGCAAAAATGAAGGTATTCTTTGCAAGTCTCCAACATATGAAACTGGCTGTGGAATAAACTACCGCTTTTATCTTTCCAGGAAGGCCCCCTCCTTCTATCCAACGGCACCTATCCTCTCCCAAGGAGAGGAAGAGAAACCTGGTTAAGAAATCGTCACAATCAGCAACGCATTGGCAGAATTACAGTTGTGCAACACCCCCACTTCCCGTCTTCCATCCCGTCCCTATTGTCTAAATAGTCCATCTTGTCTACCGGCAGAACCCCGCCGTAAAAACAATTCCTTCCCTCCCTCTTCCCTATTCCTCCCCTTAAGCACAAAAAGAGCCGCTCCCCGTGGATGGGAAGCGGCGCTGGCC